>Ga0315914_1000797_pt1 | contig 42998 bp, 30 predicted proteins | sample MpolenodulesMG_FD_203920 | JGI IMG/M metagenome (GOLD analysis project Ga0315914, IMG submission 203920) | Medicago polymorpha root nodule microbial communities from Los Angeles, California, United States - elongated nodules | ecosystem: Host-associated > Plants > Roots > Nodule | place: USA... | reverse complement strand
CTTGTATATATATAGAAGGAATGAAGAATATATTTATCCGAAACCCTAGTTCTGATATCATCTGAAACCCAAAAACCATCTCCAAAGCTGCCAATGAAAACGAAGAATACCTTCAAAAACAAAAAAAAAAACCACGAAGAATATATTTATCCGAAACCCTAGTTCTGATATCATCTGAAACCCAAAACCCATCTCCAAAGCTGCCAATGAAAACGAAGAATACCTTCAAAAACAAAAAAAAAAACCACGAAGAATACAACTTCTTGTCTCAAATCTTCTTCACAACAATTGGTTGAGGAAGAAAAATATCTATATTTACCTGATGAGTGTTGGGAATGTATCTTCAGTTTCATCGTCGACAACAGAGTCATCATCCACGACAATTGCTTGAAATCTCTCTCCCTCGTCTCCAAGCAGTTCCTCTCCATTACCAATCGTCTTAAATTGTCACTCTGTGTCCAAGAAAAAACACGCCCTTTCCTCAAACGCCTCCTCAAAAGGTTTACCAATCTAACCTCCCTCGACCTCAGGCTCAAATACTTTGACCTTGACCTTGACTATCTTCTCTGTCAAATTTCAAATTTACCATTAAAACTCACATCCCTCAGACTACCCTACCGACACGGTGGCACCTTTCCCATAAATGGGTTGCAAGTTTTCTCCCAAAACATTACAACTTTGACCTCTCTCACTTGCCCCTACGTGTTATTTGATAACAACGACCTGATACTCTTTGCTGATTGTTTCCCATTGCTCAAAGAACTCAACCTCATTCACCCTTTGTTCAAGTATCGATCTAATTTCATTAATGGAATTCACTATCTGTTATCCAAGTGTCAATGTTTACAACATATGGATCTTGAGTTCGATTATCATCTAAAGGATCAACATGTCGTTGAGTTGTCTTCTTCTATGGGTAATTTGGTGTCTCTAAGCCTTTATTCATGTTTGAATCTCACAGAATCAGCCCTGTTTTCACTCGTTAGAAATTGTCCTTCACTTAGTGAGATCAAAATGAAAAGAACAAATATTGGGAAAGAGAGTGTAGGGCATTCTAATTCTTTGGTTGAGTTTGGTGTATACCCTCAATTAAAGTCTCTTTATTTGGATTACAATTCTTCGTTAAGTGATGAAATAATCATTTTGTTTGCTTCCATTTTCCCCAATTTACAACTACTTTATTTGACGGGTTGCCATCAAATATCTGAAGGTATTTGTCACGTTTTATGGAAATGTTGTAAACTTAAACATTTGAAATTAGCCTCTTGTAAAAAAGTGAAACTACATGGAATGAACTTCAAAGTTCCCAAGCTGGAGGTGTTGGACTTGTCAAATACAAGCGTTGATGATGAAACTCTTTATGTGATCTCAAAATATTGTTGTGGGCTTTTGCAACTATTCTTGTACGATTGTGACAATGTCACACAGGAGGGAGTGAAACATGTGCTAGAAAAATGCACACAACTGAGAAAGATTTATAAGTGACAAAAATAAGGAACTCATCTTGCATAGTGGATGCCTTCTTTGCTAGTTTGAAGTAAGTTGTTTTGTTTTTTTAGACAGATTAATTTCCTTCATTGAAAACTTCAGTCTGAAATATATTTTGCTTTCATGATATAATTTGTGGGTTTTAGATTCTAAACAAGACTTGTTAAATAAATTACATAGAAATTATTGAAACAAACCTGAAAGAGGTTACAAACATGATATACTTAAAATTACCTTATTTTGAAATGTAGTTTAATTATGTCGAGTTTTGGATTCCATGTAAACTGGTTAACTTTTATTTTTCTGCAACTGGTAATGGTCCAAAGGGAATGAAAAAGTGAATAAGTTGAGATATTTCTATGGGACAGTGTTAGCTTTATTTACTATGAACGTTAAACATACTAAAGTTGGAACCCATGTTCTGCGTGATGAAAATTGGAAAAGCTTTAAACAATTTGAATTAGGGAAGATTTCTGGTTCTGATTGGTCTTTTTTTTTGTGCAGCAGTTATTCATATTGCTTCTTGGTGAGAGTGTTTGCTACTGTTGTGGTTCTGCAGCTTTGATTTTGCTTCAGGTCAGGACTTTTGGTGGGGATTTTTTGCGGTTCGAGTGTTATGTTTCGGTTCTGGTGCTGCTGTTGTTTCTGGAATCGGAACTGCAGTTTTATGCTCATTTGATTGAAGTGTGTTTGTATCAGTTTTGGGATCTAGTGTTCTGTTTTTGGGTTGCTACTGCTGTCCTACTTTTCTCGTTTTTCCATTCATATTTTGCGCGTATCTAGGTAGATCTTGTGCTCGGGTGCATGATTTTAGTTTGTTTCATTAGCTTATTTCCAAGTCTAGTGTTTTGTTTTTGGGTTGCTACTTATATCCTTCATTTATGATATTTCCAATCATTGCCTTTGCAATTTTGTTTGTTCAATTTATGAACTATTAATCAAAGTTCGTTTTTTTTGGTTAGGTTTTCTTGGTATTTTTTTAACAATCCTACATAGCTAGTCAATTGCTCTCATGACATGCTAATGCTTCCAACCACCTAATTTAACTTCGATATTAGTTTTACGGATCGTGCTATGATGCACAAGTGAAAAACGTATTGTATCAATCACAAATTTGTTTCCACCACAGAAACAATAAGACTCAGACTGAAATGATCCATTGGTGGATATCACTGTTTTAATCAAATTTATATCTATCACTATTCAAATCAAAACTAATAAACCATCTTCCTCATAGTTGCAAGCTTGCATTATAATTATAAAATCAGAGCAATCCCACAAATGAATAATCTTACATACCTAAAATTATCATCAAACTGCATGTTTATTTTTCTATCAACATAACCAGCAGCTACTGCAAGCTGCTTTATGACTATTGGAGGAGTGAGTGAGTAAGATAAAAGAGAGTAATTACAAACATGTTCTTGTTTGTACAACGACATCAATGCTACACACTTTGATGATACAAAAGAAATTGGGGCTATTCGGAAAGCCATACGGAAATCATATTCAGAGCACTCAAATTTCTCCTGGCAAAAGTATAACATTTCGAGTACATACCGTGCGTTATAATGTCTTGCGTCAACCATGAGTGCACATACTTAATTCACCAACAACAACTTTCACATTCATATCAGCAACACAAAATTCACCAACTCATATTTAATATAAGAAGTTTTCTCTCTCTCTCTCTCAAACAACATTAAAAATTTGAGATGACATCACTGACCTTGAGTCAATTGAAGGATAAAAACTGATATTGTTTGATAGAAAAACTGATATTCTAGATGTCTCCATTTTTTCTATAGCAATAACCCAAGATAGATTTTATTTAAGTGCAATCAATAAAACAAACAAAAGGGAGAAACTTCATATAGGCTTTTTCTTTGGGTAACCATGTTATTGATCTAAGAGTATGATCAATTTAACTTGGAGATCCTAATATTTGTATACAATATTTCTCTCTAATAACACGTCAAGGGTATGAATCTAGATAAATTTTATCTATGTCATTAGAAAAGGAACACAGATATCAGACCCCAAAACAAAAACAACATTAGCAACATATGATTCAGAAGAGGCATAAGAAAACAAGTTTGAACAACTCTATAGAGTATAAGCTGTTTGTGCTCATATTGTAGCTTTTGATGCCAGTGTCAAGGTTACTCTTGACAACAACACCTCTCATCCATCTATGCCGCAGCCTGTAACTACCAACTATGATAGTTTGACAAGTGACAAGTGACAAGCTCCCTTCAAACCAAAACTTGGTTCTTGCCTCCAAACCCTCTCTCCACTCTGCTGCAGCTCTTAAGAGTGTGCAAATTCTCTCCAAATTTTGGAGGGATGTAGATGTGGAAGAGGACAATGATGAAGCCGTCACATCAATCTTTGAGCAGCACTATCCAAGTCTGCCAGAGAGCACTAAGGCAGATAAAAAGCAGAAGAAGCAGGTAAACAAAGTGAAGCCTACTAGCTTCAACTCAGCCGGCATGAGGACCCGTGCCCAAAAGGGTACCTCCAAAGCTGCCTTGCCATATACCAAATAGTCGGTTCAAATCTTTGTGAACTTGGGTGTTTAGCTAGTATCTTCTGCCATTTCTCTATTGTTGTTCTTTTAACAGTTTCATTGTTAGTTTATTTCATTGAGGATTTGCACAAGCTTTCCTTGTTATAGATCTCTGTGATGTAATGTTTTGCACCTTCTTTTTGGTTTGATGTAAGCACTTTTGTTGTTAAGGGTTCTGGCCCTCTCTAGGTTTTTTATAGTATTCCTTTGCTTGATCAAAAAAAAATAAGCTGTTCAAATTTAAGACTAGGGTGGTACTATGCTAAGTTGAAGTAATCAGGTTGAATCAAATAAAAATCAGCAGATTAGACAAAAAAGTGTAGACAAATGTAGGGTTACCTATACTTTATTTTTTGTTTGATAATGAATTCCGTGAAATGTATCAACCTTAGTCTAGGTCCAGGTTAAAATAGACACCTCAGTTTGAACATCACTTTTCCCTTAAATATTTTTGGATGGGGCCTTCAATAGGCACATCAGTTTTTTTATTTTAAAAAAAGTTTAAGTTTGAGTTATTTTTCTTGCTTAAGTTTGATATCATCGGCGTAGTAATATTATCTCACTTGTCACAAAAATGTCAAATGTTTCAGACTTAGAAGAAAAAATTTCATCTCAACCACACAGGAGAATTTTCTGTTGAATGGCTTAGTGACTTTCATCTCATGGAAAAGTTGAGAAAATCTGTTTTTCCATTTGTGGACTTGAGTTACCAAGGAAAAGTTGTGTAACTAAAATGCTAAGTATTTTTCGAATGCAGCTTTAATATGATAACTTTTCTATTTTAGTTACTTCACAAAGGTTTTGGTGTCGTTACAGAGTCTGTAATATTACTTGAGTTACTCTACATCAGAAATAATGAAAGAGTATTGTTTTGTCTACTTTTTTAGGTTGTTTAGTTGGAATCTTTCGTTATTTACGAGTACAATATTACATTAAAATTTATGGGGCTGCTGTTTGGTAGTTTCAATTGAGACAATTATTTGAAAAGAAGCCTTTATGAGTTTTTAGGTGTCTGTCTCATTTCCTAAAAATGCTTGACTAGTTTATTGATAATAGCTTCAAATACTTTGAGAGTTATCTATATTATGGAAAATGGATAGAATTATAACATTGCTTTCATTACGGCAAATGATATTTCCTATAAAATAAAAGCATTCAAATTGTTTTCATAAGCTTGGATTTCTCAAATTGTTTTCCCAACTACTAGTTATATTCAAATTGAATTACAAATAACAGTTACTTTACTTTAGGAAACTGCTGAAATAATAATAACCTGACAATTGAACTTTATTTGCGGACTTTTTTATTTTCTGTTGGAATATGGAATTAGGAAGCATGCATAAGCTAGGTCTCAGCCTCCCTATGTTGTAGAATGGATGTTGTGAGCTAAAACTACAAATATGAGGTCTTTAAATTCAAGTTAGGTGGTTGGAATGAGAGATGACTTCACAATTATTTTTTCCTGTAATAGATTGACCGGACAATTCTCTTTGATGTTGATTAGTGCGTGGATATAAATTTTGCGTGACCTAATGGAATAGGCTCTCATATTTAATATTGATCGAAAAAAGACGGGGGACGATAAAATAAAATAAAAAAAGAATATTCAATTTCTTATTGTGGTATCATTAGAGGTGAAATCTTAAATTCCCTCAAATTGATAAATGAAAAAAACCAAATTAAAATTTTGTAATTTATTAAAGAGAAATTCTACATCAGTTTTTGTTCGAATCATATTTTCATAGGTGGTTCTTGAAATCATATTTTCATATTTCTTTTTGATTTTAAGGTGAATTCCGTTCAAATCATCCATCCCAAATCAATTGTAGATTTTCCGATTTTCAATTTCGGTAAAAAGTTAAATATGAATGTTTACCAAAATGTTAAACATTTTATATTCCTTAGTCACAAACAAGAAAATTGACCAAGATGTCTGATGTTTGTCATTAAGAGATTCTTTTTTTTTTTTTTAGGGAGTTTGTCATTAAGAAATCAAAATTAATTTTTCGTTTGAGGAAAGAGATCAAAATTATTCGTATTGATCGAGGTGCAAAACTGATTCTTTTTATAAACAATTTTGTTATTTTAGAATTCTTTTTAATTTTAAATTAAATGATTTTAGAACAAATAAAACTGTTTTACTTGTATTGATCGAGGTGCAACAGTGATTTACTTACAAGAAATTGAGTCCAAAACAAAAAGCCCACTTGCTTGTATATATAAACTACCACTGTTCTGTTCTCATCAAAACTGCCAATGAAAATGAAGAAGATAACTTCTCTCGGATCTTCTTCACAGCAATTAGTTAACGAAGAAACATGTTTGACCTCTCTCACTTGTTTTAGCATGTTTCACTACAACGACTTGTTACTCATTGCCGATTGTTTCCCATTGCTCAAAGAACTCAACCTCGAATACCCTTCGGTGAAAGATGAAACTAATTTCATTCATGGAATGCACCGTCTGTTATCCAAGTCTCCATGTATACAACATTTGGAACTTCGTCGCACTTATTTTCTAACGGATCAACATGTTGTTGAGTTGTCTTCTTATATGGGTAATTAATTTGGTGTCTATAACCTAAGTGCATATTGGATGCTCACAATATCAGCCTTGATTTCCCTCGTTAGAAAATGTCCTTCACTTAGTGAGATCAAAATGGAAGTCACAGATATCGGCAAAGAGAGTGCAGGGCATTCTGATTCTTCGGTTGAGTTTGGTGTATACCCTCAATTAAAGTCTCTCTATTTGGCTTACAGTTCATGGTTAAGTGATGAAATCATCATACTGTTTGCTTCCAATTTCCCCAATTTAATACTACTTGATTTGAGGGGGGTTGCCGTCAAATATCTGAAGGTATTTGTCATGTTTTACGGAAATGTAGTGAGCTTAAACATTTGAACTTAGCCTATTGTAAAAAAGTGAAGCTACATGGAATGAACTTTGAAGTTCCCAAGCTGGAGGTGTTGAACTTGTCAAAAACAAACGTTGATGATGAAACTCTTTATGCGATCTTAAATAATTGTTGTAAGCTTTTGCAACTATTACTTGAATATTGTGATGATGTAACAGAGATGGGAGTGAAACTTGTGGTAGAAAACTGCACACAGCTAAGAGAGATTTATTTGGGGGATTTTCATGTAAGTGACAAAATCTGCTAATTTAAAAAGTTGTTTCATTATGTCAAGCATGGGATTCAACGTCAACGAACTATCTTTTTAAATCTGCTAATTTATTTTTCTACAGCTGAAAATAGTCCAAAGGGCACTAAAAATTGATTAAGTCGAGATATTGCTATGAACGTGAAACATACTAAAGTGGGAATCCGTGTTCTGCGTGATGGAAATTGGAAAAGCTTAAAACAATTTGAACTAGGGAAGACACTTCAAGATATAGATGGTTTATTCTAAAACTTGTGAATGGAATTGACCTATGCCTTTTGTTCAGTAGACATATGCAAGCCCTTCAATATTGACAGATACATCTTATTATTCGTTTTATCAAATTCTAAATTGATTTTGATCTGTTTTTATCAGATTGTTTCTTGTGTTGACGGCTTTTAGTATCTGCCTTCGTTTTGGAAGGGAAGTTTTTGGGTGTGTTGGTTTGGGTGCTTCAATGATCACTCTGCAGTGCGGCTGGAGGAAGTTTTCTGGTTCTTGTTGGTCTTTTTCTTGTGCAGCAGTTATTCTTATTGCTTTTGGATTGTACTGTCAGCACTTAGAGTGTGGATTAATTCTTATGTGTTTCTTTTGGTATTTTATGTGTATGTGGCTGATGTGAGTATCTGTAAGTTTTAGTTGGCTTCATTAGCTCATTTGCAGGTCTAGTGTTCTGTTTTCGGGTTCCTACTGCAATTTTGTTGGTTCATGAATAAAACAGTGACAAATGGTTCATGAATTACGACAAAACTGAATAGAAGATAAGTTTGAAAAGAACAGTGAAATACGACAAAACTGAATAGAAGATAAAGGTAAAAGCTTTCAACTCTCAATCTCAAATTTGAGAAAGCGTGTTTTGTCGTTCGTGTATCTAGGTGTTTTTTTACACTTACAAAGTTGAAGGTCATAAAAATAGAAGGTTAATATACAAGTAAACCCTTACGTAAGGCACGCCAAGAGGGGAAAAACCAAAAGTGGGTTATCCTAGATTGTGTCCTCTCCTGATAAGGTTGTTACTTGATCATAAGCACTTATTTTGACAAAAACTGATGGCACATCTAAAACATTAAAAGGAGTTATGACTAAACTCTATAACTACACGCTTTTGGAAACAACTTCAATCTTGAAGGGTGTTTTCATAACCATTCAATTCAATTAATAAATTATTAAGGCCCAAATAATAATATGTGAAAAAAGGTGGTGCCTCAAAAGCCGAATTATGTTTTTCTGGTAAGAATCAAAGCATAACAACATGTAGTGCAACTTTCAAATTCATTCAAAATAAAATTGCAAGCATAAAACAAGAAAAATAAAATCCTTAAAAAAAACGTTATATGGTTTGCATGAATATTGACAACGCTGACACGGCCAGAAAGGATAGACGTTACTGCAGCATCGGTGCGTAGCCTATCCATTTCGCGAATTTGGTCGTCCGTAGCAAAGGTTATATGGTCCAACGCCACTTCACTATCATTTTTTACAATCCTTTTTCCTAAGGAGATTGTCTCGCAGTGGCACTACTTCATCACTAAAATTTCTTTTACTTTTCCTTGACAGTCTAGATGAATATGGATTTGACTCCTCATGCTAGTTAGAAAAAAGTAAAATATAGATAAAATTCAAACTAATTGTTTGTTAAGATTTTATAATTCTAATTAGTTAAAAACTTTTTTTTTTCATCAAAAAGTAGGGGAAAAACAAATTTTGGATCATAAAATCCGAAACCCCCAGAATAAAAGTTGTCGCGCGATAAATAGATAAGTTGGAAAAAACAATACTAAAAAAATATTTGTAAATAATAAAAAAAATTAATATAAATAAAAATGTTGAATTAAAAATAACAAAAGCTAAGCATGAAGGAATGGAAGGAATAAAAGCATACCTCACCGTAAATTATAGGAAACAAAAGAATGAAAATTTACCCTAAACATTGAACCTGTCGAATTTTACCAAGATTTACCATCTTCATCTTTCTCTTCTCATTTTTAACACAACCTCTGTCACCCACAAAATATCAAACCTCAGTTTCTATGATCCACGAAACCCTAACTCATCACCGGTGCCGGAGGCACTCACAACAAATGGTTCACATAGAAACAGATTCATATTTACCCGATGAGTGTTGGGAATGCATCTTCAGATTCCTCGACTACAAGGATGACGAAAACTTGAGTTCTCTCTCCCTAGTCTCCAAGCAGTTCCTCTCCATCACCAATCGTCTTCGATTTTCACTCACTCTCAAAAAGGAAGCACACCCTTTCCTCCCTCTTCTCTTCAAAAGGTTCACCAACCTCACCACCCTCAACCTCACACACTTTCGCCATGACCGCAACCTCAACGATCTTCTCGGCCAACTCTCAAATTTCCCTTTTAAACTCACATCGCTCTCACTCCCAGATCAATGCCGTTTTCCTGCAATTGGGTTGCAAGCTTTCTCCCAAAATATTAAAACTTTGACCTCTCTCACTTGTTACTATACTTTTTTTTGCGACAAAGATCTATCACCCATTGTTGATTGTTTCCCTTTGCTAGAAGAACTCAACCTCTCTCGCCCTCTGGTCTTCAATAACAATCAGACTAACTTCGTTAATACAATTCACCGTCTGATATCCAAGCATCCATGTATACAACATTTGGAACTTCGTGGCAATTATTTTCTAAATGATCAACATGTTGTTGATTTCTCTTTGTTTCTTGGTAATTTGGTGTCTATAAACCTTAGTGACTGTTTGTGTCTCGCAGAAACAACCTTGTTTTCTCTCGTTAGAAACTGTCCTTTGCTTAGTGAGATTAAAATGGAAGGCACGCATATTGGGAAAGGGACTGTAGGGTATTCTGGTGTATACCCTCAATTAAAGTCTCTCTATTTGGGCATAAATTCAGTATTAAGTGATGAAATCATCATATTGTTTTCTTCCATTTTCCCTAATTTACAACTACTTGATTTGAAACATTGCTCTCAAATATCTGAAGGTATTTGTCAAGTTTTGAAGAAATGTTGTAAGCTTAAACATTTGAACTTAGCTTTCTGTTCAAACGTGAAACTACATGGAATGAACTTTGCAGTTCCTGAGCTGGAGATGTTGAACTTGTCAAATACAAAGGTTGATAATGAAACACTTTATATGATCTCAAAGAATTGTTGTAGGCTTTTGCAATTATTACTTGAAAATTGTAACAATGTCACAGAGGAGGGAGTGAAACGTGTGGTAGAAAACTGCACACACCAAAATAGGAAACTCTTCTTGCGTCGCGGATGCCTTGATTACTAGTTTTCTGAAATTGGTATGCTGGAGATTGAACTCTGTAAGTGTAAGTTGTTTTTGTTTTAAGATTTACTTCTCTGAGTGTTGGCTGCAGTGTTGTAAAAGGCTACGCCGTGGCAGGATGACTGATTTTTAGCAACCATTGTAGTCAATTTGTAAAGGAATGTCGATGTCCACCATGGCGGCTTCATAAGTTGCAATTCAGCAGTCAAACTTAATTTATATTTTGATTCAACTTTCAAGATAATATGAAGTAAATAAGACAAATAGCTTATGAATTGAATAATGATAAGTGTTTGGAGTATAATAACTTATTTAAGTATGTTGAACTTTATAATATGTATACCAACTAGCTTTGAGAAAAATCATGATATAACCATTTCAGTGTTCTGCATAACTTGCTATTATAGTCGGTAAGATTTATATTTTGAAGTAAACAAGGAAAATAAAAATAAGTAAGTAATGATAGTTAAAACTAGTAGTTGCAATCTACCACTGAAATCATTGAAACATATTAGTGTATACCTTTGAAATCCTTATGTAATACTACTTTTGGTAAATTGGCAGTTTTTTTATATTTCGTTATGTTAATGTTTTTTTTTACGAATATGTCCATGATATGTACCATTCTTGTTAGTGTTTTTTTCTTTTATGATAAATTGGCACATTTATTGAAATCTTTGCATGTTGGTAAAGTTATCGTCATGATTTTGTTTCTTTGTGAAAAATACTATTCTGCTTTATATATATGATCTTCCGGATGTGTCATTCCCGCCTCTTTCAGATGTGTCGTTCCTGCATGTATTTTAGTAAGATTCTGTCAAATTTTGTTTGCTATGATGTTTGTTAGGTAATTGATCAGTTTTTTCGGTGGGGTTTTTTCTGCTTTGCCGCAGATGTTAGAGCATATATGACAGCAGCAGCAGTTACTATTGATGCAAATTATCTGATGTAGTTTCAATTTAGGGGCCTGCTGTTTGGTAGAAAGGTTATATGGTTGTTCGGTAGAAAAATTATAATAATGTCTTCTCAGTATATATTTTTTTATCCTCTATTCGCAAATGAACAATTCTTTGATCCGCTTTTTGTTGTTTTCGCACAAAATCTGATTTTTTTTTTCTGCACATCATATGGTTTTCACAAGTTTTCTCATTGAGATTCTAATTAATAACACATTGAGATTCTCAACCAATTGAAGTTCTGGTATCTAGCTGTTGGGTCTTTACTTTTACGGTTGCAATTGTTAATTGTGTGTGGGTTTCTCAACCAATTGAGTGATATTTAAAAAAGGGGAAATTATCACTGTTGATTCATTTTGTGTCTGCTACAGGTTACTGGAGATTCAGGGGAGATGGTTGGAGTTCAAACAAATTGAAGCAAGTATGATGTAGCGCACCAGATCGCCGGTCAAGTTCCAAAGCTGATATGGTTTTCTATTTTGTACACTTTCTCATTCATTGTTTTGTAATAATTATTGGCGCGAAAAGTTTGTTTTATTGGATTTCTGTGAAGTTTTCCAACTGATTTGTTTAGTGCAAAGTTTTAATAACCTCGTTGTTATTGTGTATTCAAATTGTTGGGTTACCTATGCTTTATTTTTTTCTTGCTAATGAATAGATGAAATGTATCAACTTTAGATTTGGTCCAAGTCAAAACAGATTCTAGCTTATGGGAGATTCTCAAATAAGACAATTTAAACTTTGAAACTTTAATGTTAGGAATTGAGAAGCAAAAGAGGAAAATAGATAATCCTATTGGAATTGATGTTAGGAATTATAACAACTTGAATGTAGATTTAGCTATTCATCATATAATTCTAGACAGCGTCAGAGGAATCATTATATATTGAGTTGAGAAATTGCATTAAAGGAAGAACCACATAAATCTTTTCTTAGAAAGTATTGGACATCAAAAAAAGTAATATATCCGTGAGATACAAACACTAACATTAATTTCATTAAGGTAAATGTTGTAAGCTTATTTAACTTAATTTAACTTAATTGTGAAAAGAGAAAACAGATACAAACAAACAAAAAAACCTCATTTAACTTTTTTTTGTTAGTCCAGTGGCTAGAATTCACATTTTTTAATGTGAATAAGTGGGGTGTCCAGTCATTAAACTTAATTGTGAAAAGAGAAAACAGATACAAACAAACAAAAATGACTGAAATTAAATCGTATATTTACAAAGTTATTGAAATGGATAAAATGAGGGGAGATTGATGTGTTTGGAAAATTAGAAGGGGTACTGGTGTTATTTAAGAAAATCTGAAGGGAATTCAAAGTAATTTGTCTTTTTATCATTAGTTTTTTTTTTCTTCTTATTTTCACAATTCACATTGCATTGCAATGCGCTTTAATACATAACCGCCATTTCGAATTAGCCTGTGCGGAGTATGGGCCCGTGCTTAGCACCGGTTTGTTGCTAGTATACTAAATAATTTTAACTTGAGCCCAACAATAACAATCATTCTTTTTAATCTCTCAAAAAAAATCATTCTTTTTTATTTTTGATTAAATTCGTTTAAAACAAATAAAAGGATTGCTCTACTTATATTATATTGATCGAGTTTTGAGTCCAAAATAAAAAGCCCACTTTCTTGTATATATATAAAAGGAACAAACAATATTGTACGATACAAACTACCCCTTGTTCTGTTCTCACTCAAAACCCTAAAACCCTAAACCATCACCGAAACTTCCAATGAAAAGGAGGAAGAGAACTTCTCTCAAATCTTCTTCACAACAATATTTATATTTACCTGATGAGTGCTGGGAATGTATCTTCAGGTTCATGATCAACAGTTTCATCATAGACAACAGAGTCATCATCGACGACCAATGCTTGAAATCTCTCTCCCTCGTCTCCAAGCATTTCCTCTCCATTACCAATCGTCTTAAATTGTCACTCTCTGTCCGAGATAAAAAACGCCCTTTCCTCAAACGCCTCCTCAAAAGGTTCACACACCTCACATCCCTTGACATTTGCAACAGCATTGACGTCGACAACAATCTTCGCTTAATCTCTAGTTTCCCATTGAAGAAACTCACATCGCTCGTTATCGGCAACCACACCTTTCCCACAAATAGGTTGCGAGCTTTCTCCAAAAATATAACAACTTTAACCTCTCTCACTTGTTATAACATGTTTCTCTACGACAACGACCTCTTAGTTATTGCCAATTGTTTCCCATTGCTCAAAAAACTCAAACTTGATGACCCTTTGTTCACGGATGAATCTAATTTCTTTAATGGATTTCATTATCTGTTATCCAAGTGTCAATGTTTACAACATATGGATCTTGAGTGCGATTATTATCTAAAGGATCAACATGTCGTTGAGTTGTCTTCTTCTATGGGTAATTTGGTGTCTCTAAGCCTTAATTCCTGTTCGTGTCTCACAGAATCAACCCTGTTCTCACTCGTTAGAAACTGTCCTTCACTTAGTGACATTAGAATGGAAAGCACAGCTATTGGGGAAGAGAGCGAAGGGCATTCAGATTCTTTAGTCGAGTTTGGTGAATACCCTCAATTAAAGTCTCTCTATTTGGGTCACAATATTTGGTTAAGTGATGAAAACATCATAATGTTTTCTTCCATTTTCCCCAATTTAGAACATCTTGATTTGTGTTCGTGTGATCGTATATCTGAAGGTATTTGTCAAGTTTTAAGGAGATGTTGTAAACTTAAACATTTGAAATTAGCCTCTTGTAAAAAAGTGAAACTACATGGAATGAACTTTGAAGTTCCCAAGCTGGAGGTGTTGGACTTGTCAAATACAAGCGTTGATGATGAAACTCTTTATGCGATCTCAAAGAATTGTTGTGGGCTTTTGCAACTATTGTTGTACAATTGTGATAATGTCACATGGAAGGGAGTGAAACCTGTGCTAGAAAAATGCACACAACTAGGAAAGATTTATAAGTCTAATTGTTGTTATTGGTCTTTGTCTTGACATATTGCTTCTGGGTGAGAGTGTTTGCTACTGTTGTGGTTCTGCAGCTTTGATTTTGCTTCAGGTCTGGCTTTTTGGTGGGGATTCTTTTGCGTTTCGGGTGTCATGTTTTGGTTCTGGTGGTTGCTGTTGTTTCTGGAATCGGAACTGCAGTTTTAGTGCAGGGTACATGTGTTTTCTTTTGATCTTTTAAGTTCATTTGATTGAAGTGAGTTTCTATCAGTTTTGGGATCTAGTGTTCTGCTTTTAGGTTGCTACTGCTGTCCTACTCTTTCTGGTTTTTCGATTAATTTTTTGCGCGTATCTGGGTACATCTTGTGCTCGGGTATGTGATTTTAGTTGGTTTCCTTATCTTATTTCCAAGTCTTGTGTTCTGTTTTTGGGTTGCTATTTATATCCTACTTTAATGATTTTTCCAATTATTGCCTTTGCGATTTTGTTTGTTCATGAATAAAACTGTGATGGATGGTTCATGAATTAAACTGAACGGAACTGAATCGGTTCAATTTATGAATTATCAATCAAAGCTTGGTTTTTTGGATTTTTTTAAATATCTTACATAGTTACTCAATTGCTCACATGTCACACTAATGCCTCAATCAACCATATTTACCTTTGACATTAGTTTTATGGCTTGCGCTACGATGCACAAGTGAAACATGTGTTTCTATCATCCATGAATTTGTTTCCACCATTGGAACAATAAGTATCAGACTTAATGATATCACTATTTTACATAGAACATAGAATTGGTCCAGATTTAGATATAAATTATTTTTGGTACGAGTGTTTGTGTCTGCAATATATACTTATACCTATCACTATTTAAATCAAAACTAAATAAACCATCTTCCTCATACTTGAAAGCAATACAATCATAGCATCAGAGCAATGCTACAAATGTATAATCAACATAACCAGCAGCTACTCATGACTATTTGAGGAGTGAGTGAGTAAGTACAAACATGTTCTAGTTTGTACTACTACAACATTATATGAAAAAGAGATTAACCTTCAAACAATGCAAAACAGTTCCATGGTATGACAATACATAAGATTTTTTGTTGATTTGGAAAAGCCATACGGAAATGATGTTCAGAGCATTCAAATTTCTCCTAGAGAAAGTATAACATTTCGAGTCCATACCGTTCTTTATAATGCTTTGCATCAACCATGAGTGCACATCCTTAATTCAGAAACAACAAGTTTCACTTTCATATCAGCAACACAAAATTCACCAACTCGTATATTTAATATAAGAAGTTCTATAAACAAAAAAACAACAATAAAAATTTGAGATGACATCACTGACCTTGAGTCGATTGAAGGAGAAAAACTAATATTGGTTGATAGTAAGAAAAAAGAATTGTTTGTTTAAAAGAATTGTCGTAGTCTTGCGTTAAAATAGTTCGTCAGTCTTCTTTGACATGTGAACATGTGGTAGTACTTTATCAGAAAGAGAGAGAGAGAGAGAGAGATTGAAAGCTTTAGAAATACCTTTTTATGACTATTTCGTAATTTAGTCATGCATGAGTAAATTGTGGACAGAAACTATTCAATATTAGTATTACATATAGACACCTTAGATTAATAGGTTTATTAGTTATTATTATTATTATTATTTGAACTAGTCATTAGCTTGTTACCTTCTGTTATGTTGGGCTATACATATATATAATCAGAAATTCCTTTTACTGCTATTACATTAATAGTTAGTGTAGTTGTGATCAATTTGAAAAGTAAGTAATGACTGTGAAAATTGGTTGTTGCAATCCTTTAGTACTGAAATCCTTGAGTAGTACTACTTTCTGTAAATTGGCAGTTATATTATATTTTGTTTTGTTTTGTTAATGTGTTTTCTGATGAATATGTCCATGATAATTGATATGTACCATCTTGTTAGTATTTTTTTTTTCTGATAAATTGTCAGTTTTATTGAAATCTTTACATGTTAGTGCAGTTATTGTCTTGATTTTGTTTCTTTATGAAAAATACTATTTTGCTTTATATGTATGATATTTCGGATGTGTCATTCCTGCCTCTTTTAAAATGAGATAAGAATCTAATGATGATGATGTTAATACTTTTAGTTAAGACGCAAAAGGCAAGAATGTGTGATGTCTGATCATATTCATGATGAATATTTTAGAGCCAGAATGTTTGTAATCTTTCATTGAACATTCAAGATATGTATATGGTTTTAGTTTCATTTGTTTTTACCGCTTGGTACTTGGAGGTAATGCACACAATTAGAAAGTACCATAATATGCCATTTGTATGTTCTTTGTTCATGTACATGCTTAAATGTATCTCTTTTTGGATTTGTTTGTTTGACACTAACAGTATAAACATATGTTTGTCATTTATGATGCAGAGAAATTAGCTGGAGAACACTACAAGGGAGTAAGATGACTAACATTTTTGGAGTAGATATGCAGAAGAGATTAGAGAACTATTGTCGAGTTTTGTTTAGGATATGAAACTACGATAGTCAAAATTATTTTGGTTTTTGGCTCCTTTGAGTTAGGAAAAAAGATACGAAACTATAGATTGTATTTTGGAAGAAAGAAGTTTTATCCGTTTAATAGAATTGCCTTAGTCTTGAATTTAACAATGCAAAACTGAAGCTTTAATTATTGTCGTCAATGTGGTTGCTTCTAATATGGATATGAATGTTTTATCATGAGAATTACTTTATGCAGCTTAATTATTGTCCATAATTTTGATAATTAGTAGTGTTGTATGTCTATCACCTTTTTATGACTATTTTATTATCCCAGCTTATGAATAAACTCAGAATATCTTCACACCTCTATTTTTATACGTTACTTCGCCAACTCAGGACTAAAATTATTGGTAGTGTTATATTCTGGCAAAATTTAATATATAACTTTTGCTAAGATTTACGCATTTGCAACCAAACTAAATACTCATTTTATGGTCGTCATATTTGTCAATCAAATCCTTAACATGCAAAGATGAAATAAGTTTCAATTCAAAATAGTTTCTTGTTCACCGTTGGTGACACCCTGTTTGCCACAACTCATTAAAGGTAAAATACTTGCCAATTACTTGTGTTGTGAGCACTCTCTACTACAACTCATTAAATAGAAAAATAGCTTGAGTCACGCTAGATGAAATAAATTTGAGTTGTGTTAGTTATAATTTAGTCAGGTGCATTACTAGCTTAGAAATAACTTGAGGTGTCATTCAACAAGTAGGTACAAGCTGAAAACCCAATATTTGTAAAAAAATTCTCGAGATGTATTCGTGGACACTATAAAGTGGTCAATCCTCAACATGCCCTAAGTTCAGTATTACCTAAAAAGTTTGAAGTTGAAATACTAACTAAATAAGTTACATGGAATGAGGCATTTAGCACAAAATTTAACCAGTACGGTTGTTGAATTATGGATAAATTAATAATACATGGATACACGGATTTCTAGCTAATACAACAATTTTGTACAAATATTGGAGTTTTTCGATAACCCTATTACATCATATATATGCTCGAATCCTATGTGAATGTCCTACAAAACTGAAGTCAGTTATAGTGATCCGGAAATTAGATGGATGTGAATGTGATGACGGCTGCATGAATGAATACACTCCTCCAGCATTTGTGATGCTTTTTATACACAATTAGCCGGAAGCAAATATATTACTCAAATCTTGCACTTCAAATGTCGAGCTACAAGTTGTCTTCCAACTCATCAGGCAAATACAATTTCTCAATGGCAGCCTGTTTGAACAGAATAAGAAACTTTAGGTCACATGAGAAAATAAATGAAAAATGACAATAATCAGAAGTTCCACGTGTTCCAGAGTGGTCAATCAACAGTCTACAAAATTACAAAGCAATCAGAAAGCAGAAAAATTAGTGAACTGAGAAATCGCTATTGTAAGCTAATCACCTTAATGGTGGCAGCATCTGTTGCAGATGGTTTCAAATCCAAAGCAATACCATAATGAAACATGGCTCTCTCATGCATGTTCCGCCTTTTATATATATTGCCCATCAAAGCAAAGACACTACTTTCGAAGGGAGCATACTCTTTAAGCTCATCTAGGACTTCTAAAGCCTCGTCAAACCTTTCTAGGCTCATTAGTATGTTGGCCTTTTGATACATGGGGAGTAGATTTTTCTTATCTGCTAAAATAGCTTTCTCCATCACGGCCAAACCTTCCTCGCTTCTCTGAGAAATCATAGAATAGCATAGTTTCAAAATCTTGGATACAAAAACACAAGTAAACGACAACTGTAGTTGTAGTTTGTAAAAAACACATTAAGTGCAGCAAGAGATTAACCTTTAAAAAATGCAAAGCAGTTCCAAGGTACGACAATATCACAGAAGATTTTGGGTTGATTCGGAATGCCATACGGAAATGATGTTCAGAGAACTCAAATTTCTCTTGGTGGAGATATAACATTCCAAGTCCATACCATGCGTTATAGTGCCTCGGGTCAACCATGAGTGCTCTCTGATAGCTCTTGATCCCATTTTCAAAATCTTCTTGTGCAACATACCTGCAAATGGCAACGAGTTACGAGACAGATCATGTAGTAGGAATGTGTACCTTAAAGAAAAGGACAATTTTCTTACTCATGCCCACAAAGGGTTTGTGCATATGCAAATCTTGGATTCAGTTGAACTGCTCGTTGAAAATTTTTCAGTGCAGTTTCATGATCTTTTTGCAGGCTGTAGCAATTTCCCATGGCGCACCTGCCACAACATTTAACAGAAATAATAAAACCAGGATAAATGATAGTTTGAAAAGAACAGTGAAATACAACAAAGCTGAATAGAAGAAAAAGGTTGAGGCATTCAACACTAAATCTAAAATTTGACAAGGTACATTCTGTAGTGTTTGAATAGCAAAATAATATTATCATCAGCATATTTACAGAAGGTTTCAGATGCAGATATATCAAGTGAGGCAAATATACACTGATGTGTTATAGAAAATCCACTACTTTATAAATGGTAGGAACCAAGACAGCTTGTTTTGGTGCATACGCTCGCGCATCAGAAGATGCAGTTTTAAGCCTATTAGCAAAAGAAGGAAAGACAATAGTGGGGGTGCATATGACCTTCAAGGGAAGCAACTTCAGTTAAAAAATAGATGGTAGTACACCGAATAATTAAAAGAAAATTCCACGTGTACCTACCAGGATTGAGGGGCTAACCGATCAGTTGAAATCAGTTCCTGGGCCAGGTAGCTTAGCTTCATATCTTCCTTTAAATGCTGAAGCAGAGACAAGTTTTTTGGTCAAGCAGTAAACATGCAGATATGCATGTAAAATTCTATATTTAAAGTGGGATCTGGAAGGTAAAGAAATACAAGGATCTAGTGTTTGTTTTTTTGAAAAAGAATACAAGGATGTAGTGTTAAAACGTATAGCCATATATAATTATCAATGCTAAACCTTATTTTGTAATTTGCACATGACAATCATCAAACAAGAAACCTTTAACATAAATAGCATCAACATCAAAATAATGTAGCCTCAAACATGCAAACAAAGAGACAGGTTTTCTTTTTACAAAGAAAATGTATGTCAACTCACATAAAGGACGGTTGAGTATATATCCATCCCTTCCAAACTATAAGGTGCAATTTGACGAGCAAGACTAAAGGCCCGATCAGCTTCTAAATTATCAACTAACTCATAGTGTGCCTTCCCAACCTGCATCGATACATATTCAAAGTAACATGACAAGTTATTAGCATATGCACCTCTAAGAATCTTCAATATAAGAAACATCACAGAATCCAGTGGCATATAAAATGAACCAGCTTTTACAACAACCGCCAAACCTTTTCTTACTAAGTGGGTAAAATGAATCAAATTAACCAAATAACCATACACAGAGAATCATGAGAAGTTAAAAAATTCTTCATACCAAATATGACAAGATTAGCCATGAAAGTGTCATTTTAAAAGCTCTAAACTCAAGCATAGGGCTTTTGAGACAATGCCCCAAAAATCAATTTAAAAACACTTGAGAGAATGTCATATTAATGAATGAAGAAAATAAATTAGGGTGGAGGTTAAAATTTCTGCTAGAGGCTTTTATGACGGCATCAAGGTAATAAAATATTATAATTTTATTATATTTCATACTATATATACAATTGTACACGTTAAATAACTCAAATCCCACGCAGAAATTTGACAATAAAGAAACTGAATACTGATTGAACCAAGATGCATATTACTTCAGCAATAATTGTGATGACCACGAAAGCAAAACTGAAAGAATGCGGGGAAAAAAACAAGACGAAAGCCTGATGTTCAAATTGCATTAATAAAAGGCTTAGTCATTGCGGGATCCAAATATCATGGAGACTATGTTGTTAGTCAAAGATATTGGAAAGCCAAAGCCCAAAACTGGGATTGCGAGGTGTAGGATGGCCACTATTCTATAGTATACAGCATATATAAAAAGTCATAGGTCTTAAGCAAAATACAATATAAGAATAAGTTAATTTGATTTTATACATTTACTAATATTACTGTTTTTTTATAGAAGTTCGCACGTAGAAAAGCGGAAAACCAAATGTGCAGGATATTGCATGAGAGAATATAATTAGAGAAGAATGAGGATGCAAACTGTAGCGCCACAGTTGCGCTGTGATATCTAGCAATGAATGTGGCGGCAATGGTTATTATTACTCACTTATGGGATGCGGCACCGCGTAGGTGCAGCCACTCACTGTGGTGCAACACTCAGGCGCTATTTAACTCTAATGGCAACATAGACCAAGGGGATAATATTTAGTCGATGCGAAGGGCAGAAGTGCATAACTATTAAATACAGCTTCCTCAACTTTGCAAGCTAAAAGAGGATGAGGGGAATGCCTCTTACATAAGCACGCCATTTATACATTCGTTACATTCTAGGTGCGCCGAACAATTATGAGAACACATGAAAATATGAGAACATGACATCTTAAGCCAGAAGCACTATATTATTATGAGTGTATACATATTTAGCCTCAAGTAGTGTCTCTGAATCAATGCCTGTGAGTTATGACCAAGAATTCCAATGTGTGTGTTCAGAGCTATAGGGTTTAGACCTTTAGGGAGGGAGGGAAAAATTACTCAAAATAGTAACTGTATTGATGCCAATGTTAATGATATATCATAATACTTCCAGAAGATGTGATATTAATCCTTATTTGTATTAATATATTAGACTCCTAATCCAAATAAATATATACAACAAACCAATTCTGATAGATAATCCAATATGTTAAAAGATATATTTTCCATATATTCTAACACACTGAAAGACCAGCTAATGAGAGCTAAACCACTAAAATTACCTGAGAAAGAACCCATCCTGTATTGTAATGCCTCTGTGGAAGTTTCAGATAGGTATCCAGTGCTTCCTACTCCACCATAAACAGATATTAAGAAACACAATTGAGGACAAGGTACTAACCTGATTTTGTTTTTCCTTTATCATGGTCCTTTTTATTTTCTAAAACCTTATTCTTATTCCTAATTTAACTTATTTAATAAATAGTTGTTAGAATTTGGGTTTGGATTAACTAAACCATATGGGATACCTCATACCTCCCATTTATGAATATTTTTCAGGCCATCTCTTATGAATATAATGTGGGACTCTGAATAATAGTTAATATAAACGATATCTGGATTTTCTCAAAAAAAAATTATATCATACCTTGCACCTATACAAGCAGGCAAGCCTATAGCCTTCACCAAGAACTCTTAGAAGGGTCAATATTTCGGATGCACCAGCGATGACTTTAGACTCAGTTGTTGCTTGCCCACTAACTTGAAGAGTTGTTGCATCTTGTTCATACGCTTTAGCTTCAATGGCAGCAGATGAACAAGAAGTTGTTGATGTAATATTTAAACGACTAACATCCACAGCATCATTATGGATCCCTAAAATAAAGAAATGGGAGTCATTATTGGAAATAAAGGAAATTTAAGACAATAATTACCTTAAGATAGAATATCTGCAAACCCACAATTGCAAAAGGAAACAGAAACATTTCATCTAATCAGAGTTCAACATATTAGGTTCCACTTGACCGTAGAATCATAATTCTATCTGGCATCACCAAACTATATCAACAGATATCAAAGGCCTTAGCACAAGCATCAATGATGTTGATTTCCTTGTGATAATATCTTTAGAAATAGAAAGATAATAGCATAGAAGACAAATGATAAAAAGAACTCTAAATTCACCAGCTGGGAAACAACATGCTAAAGTGAATGAAGGGCTTAATTAACATTACATCAACACTATTTAATAAGGCATTTGCAAACACAGGAATTAAACTGATGTAATAAGTAGTGAGATATAGTAACTATCACCTCCATCCATGTTTTCATTGGCCCATGATTGTCCCTTTCGAACTGTCATGGTACGAAATGTCATAGGGCCAAGCTTTGACCCTCCCTTATAAGAGTTACTAGTTCCGTTTCCAGACACCATTGTTGCATTAGCATTTGAACTTACACTTGCTTCACTAGAGAGTCTTGAACTACGTCGAGGAGAATCAGAAAATAACCTACCCGAAATCTGAAACAAAATATATACATATTTAGAGGGGGGGGGGGGAAGTTTGGTAAAATCATATTTTTAGTTAACTAGTTTTTGTGAACAAAGAGGAGAGAATATAACATCATACAGTCTGTACTCTGGAACTATCAAGCATTGAACCAAAAGTACATATCAGCTCAATCATGCCAACAATCCTTTAAAATGCTAAATAGAATAAATGGTCAACTGAGTAACACTACAGTATGAAAAATACACTTATAAACTCATCTTACAATGCATGCAATATAATGCTTCTGATAAAGATTGTGAGGGAATAGGAGGGGCACTTGGTTATCTTGGAATTGGTTGGTTAGGAGAGACTCGGCTCTCAAATTTGTAGGGAACTCTTATTTATCTTCATCCTTCTCTCCATAAATTCTAGAGTATTGCATTCTCTGTTATAATTGATTTCCAAGAGTTATACCTCTCAGAAAAGAAGTATATTCAGTGTATTAATTGTTTATTCAACCAGTTCTATCATACTACTGTCAAGAAAAATGTATCCGATATTGCCATTGTGTACTTCAGATTAAGCCACTTGATCAAATCAATGTCTATTACATAGAAAATGCCACATAATATTGATGCGTTTATTTAGTTAATACAAATAGAGGCAGAACATTTGAACCAACCTTTCGTAACTTTCCTTCACCCACAAACTTCCTTCGAGGGGCTTGAATAGGAGCTTGAATAGTAGAGTTAACTGTCGACTTAGGAGAATTGTCAGAATTAAGTGTGCTCAGATTTGGGCCATTTGGCATTACATTCCTACACAAAGGGGGTGGAGCAACAGATGACAACTGCAAAAGAGGACAGTATAACATGTCATTTGTAATGGAAAAAAAAAATTGAACATCAAATACACTACTTGACCAAGGAACCTGCATTCTCATTTAAGGAAAAATAAGACGCATTTACACGTATTTGAGTCCTACTGATCATATCAAATTTTTGGAAACTATAACTTGGCATAGTTTAGCTTTCCAAAATTGTTGTAGAAAACATCAATAGGCCTATAAAAACTAGACAGTTACCTGTGTGGCCATTGGAGACGGGGTATTATAAAATGACATGTTAGATGAACCACTACTGATAAGTTGACTAGCAGCTCCTCCAATTATAGATGATCCGTGAGGGTTTGCAGCAATATCCTTAAGACCTTGCATGAGTCTTAGTTGCCTTGGACTCATGTCTTCGGAGACACCGTGTTTGGTCGCAACTACATTACAATCTTCAGCTGACAAATTTGGAGAGGTTGAGCAATTTAGATATTGCTTTTGTATGCAAAAAGAAGCTGCTTCACCAAAAACTGTAGTAGCTTCTTCAGCATCACCTAAATTAACAGGAAACAGTAGTCATAATAATGATGATGACAACAACATAACACATGAAAGTAAAAAATATTATCTAGATAACTAGATTTCTTTTAAAAAATTAGACAAGCAATTAAAAACAAGTATACTTTCAAACTACTTTCGTGGCAAACTTTTGCTTAGCATTATCAACGCAAAATTACAACTGCCGTTCTTTAAGTCCAACCTTTTTCTCGGATTGGTCCTTTAAGTTTTTATGTTCCTGAATTGACCCTTTATGTTACATTACACATTTAATGCTAGCGTTTTTAACAAGTTTCATCGAAATAAAGCATGTGTGACATTTTAATATTGAGAAAACTTACATAGACATGTCATATATGTGTGTATCCTTTATCCTGTCACTTATTTAAATCTAAATTCTCAAATCTAAAAACTTAAAAACCAAAGTATCTCATTGTTCGCAAAAATGTCTTCATTCAGCAGGAATCGTTAAAATTTACAAACCTAAAACAATGAATCATTTATCTCTAGATTGAGGTGTGATGAATGGACACCCGAATGTTGTTAATCTCTAATTGTGTAACAATCACAAAATATAACGTGAAGGACTACAATGCAACAAAAAGATAACATAAAGGCTAACATTGCAAACCAAATGTATCATAAAGGACCAACTCGGGAAAAATAAAACTTAAAGATCAATCCGAAATAAAGGTTTAACTTAAAGGACAGCATGTGTAATTTTGCCTATTATCAATTTCAATATTAGTGGAACAGTAGGCACTTCAGTGGTTCTGTTTTTTTCTTTTTTTTCATCTACTGCCAGTTATGGACAAACCACAATAAACTCATGACTGATACTTAAACCACAATAAAATAGGTTAATCAGGTATGAAGAATGAGATTTGGGAATCAAGTGAGTTAATCTCACAGACCTAATATACACAACTCCTCGTATGCAGCCCACATTAGAGGATCCTTTAATAGTGCCTGCTTAAAATGATCTATGGCCCTTTTCTTTCTGTCAGTGTACCTGGAAAGGCAGAATAGTAATAAAGAGAAGGTAGAAGGGTGAAATCATATGAAAATGGCAAGAGGTAACGTATAAAGAAAAATATTTGAAGATGATTTAAAGAAAATCAGTTCCAAGAATACAAAAGAACAAATCTTCACATTATATAAAGCACAATACTGAATACTGTATTTGTATACATGTATGACGTGATTTAGCCAAATTATATCTCTAAATTAACAAAGTAAATTCAAAGGGATTTTAAGCAGGACAATGGGAAGGCTGAAACCTGTAAACCTGTCCCAATAGATAATGACCAGGTGCACCATTTGGAACCTACATAGTAAAAAAAATCAACAAAATCAAGTCATCACCTTCTCCCACAAAATGCACCAAAAAATTATAACAAAAAAAACTAAACACATTGGCATGTGATGGGACCGGAAAGTCCACTAACTCACCTACTTGGAAGGTAAAGATACACTCCATAAGAGCATCCACAATGGTACTTCCCTAACTAGGACTCCTTAAATGGACCCCACGTGACACATCACTTATTTATAATTTTTTAATAAAAGTACATATTAAGGACTCAATGACTCCAATGGCAATACACTAATAAAGACTCCAATGAAAAGTACTTAAATAGGTCCCACTATCTTTACATCATTAAACAAAAATAATTTACATATTACTCCTATTTACAAGTGGGACCAAGTTGTACACATTTTATTACTCCTTTATGTAAGTGGGACCAAGTAGTACACATTTTATTACTTTTTTAAACGTGGGACCTGTTAGTTACCCAGGAGAGAGAGGGTCCTTATATAGTTGCCCGTTCCTTAACGGGGACTCATTTTTTCTTCCTCCAATGGAGGGTCCTTAATGGGGAGTGGTCCTTGTTAAGTAAGGACCCTCCATTGGAGATGCTCTAAGAGGGCATATGATGTAGAACTGTGTCATATGGTAGTTATGTATTTAATTAAGCGGGGTAGTTATGTAGCTCATGTGTATTTAATTTGGCAGTCGACTCATGTAGGACAGTTATGTATTTAATTATGTGGGTAAGTTATGCAGCTCGTGTGTATATAATTATGTAGGAGAATTATCTGCCAATTATGTATCTAATTATATGAGACAATTAGTAGAAGTTAGTAAATAAACGTGATGTATCCCATATATATGATGTAAACTATGGGGTTAGGAGACAGTTATGGTGTGCATTTGGCAAGTTTGAACATACTTTGTTCTCTGCAGGAGCTTCGCAACTCTGCAACAGCATCCTTGCTGTAGTTTGAGTAAAAAAGTGTTTAATTGTGCTAAACACCAATTTCAGTTGGTGTTCTATCAGCAGTTCTGATGTCATGTGATAAATAGCAAAACTGAACTAGAAAATAAAACATTAAAAGAAAGATAAAAAAAAATCAAAATTGTTCGGGAAACAAAATATTGTCACCTACATATTTCTTTATAAATTTAAATTAATAATAGGGTCAAAAATCATCAATTTGGAGTACATTCTAAATTGAGCTATAAGTTTATACCTCTGCACCCGGCTCATTAGCAGGGCACAATGCTGCTTCAGCTTCGCCAAGAAGATTCATATGAAAACATGATATTGCAAACAAGTAGCGGGATTGAGGCATTTTTGTTCCTTCAAGCAATAAAGAAGAAAAATTATGAAAAATAATAAGTACTTAAAAGACAATAGCAACCAAAGGAAAGAAATCATTCTTTTAAAAGCTAATTAAAGAAGCAGAAAAGAAATAGTTATATTGAAAGGAAAAAAAATATAAAAAAAAAGGAACCAATGTTGTCTCGAGGCAGCATGACATTGACAGGGCAATTTTGTGGCAAATGCTATTCAGAGGCCATTGTGTGGTTGCTTTCACATGGTCAGAGGCAGACATGTAAACAGTGGCAGAAATAGCACCAAAATCAATTTTGTGAGTGGGTGAGGGGCATGGAGGATTGATCTATTTTAAAGTTTAAACAGTAAACCCTAAGAACCCAATAGGCACCGAGCTTACTGGTGCATATCTCTTCTCTCTTTTAATTCAAATCCAGTGAACATAGTTCTATCAATCATATCCTGTCTCTAGCTAACTGCATTTTTCTTCAATACCTTTTTGTTCTGCCTTTCCCTATTTTTTTGAGTCTCTCAATTCCTCCCTCCTGTTTTTGTTCTGTATATCTCTCCATACTCCTCTATCTCTTTCTCTCAGTTCCTCTCTTTTGTAAATCTCTTGTTTTTCTTTCTTTTTAAAATATAATGGTAATAGTGTGTAGTTTTTTTAGTATACTTGTATTGTGTGTCTATTTGAGTGAATGTGTACGAAATTTTTATCAGGTGTCATGCTTCTGCCCATGTTGCCATCTGCAACATTAATATGAAATTTTTTTACTTCCCGTATAAGGGTTGAATACTTTAAAATTGCTAAAATATCAGGTCCATGTATATGTCCAATAACAATATGTACACTACACCAAAATACATTTCAGGGAGTATCAGCTAATTTTTATTTATTTTTCAAAAAAAAATTGTCGAGTGATATGTTAGAGATACAGCTTCAATATGTTAGGGATTGGACCCCTCGGATTAGTCGATGATCCTTGGGCCAGATACCGAAATTTCAAAAAGTAATCACTAATTTAACTCCAGAAATGATAGAGAAATAAACTTACCCTTTAAAATATGGTATGCAGAATAAGCTTGATTATTCTGCAAGTAACAGGCAGCTAATAATTGCAAATTTGTCTGCACAAAACAAAACCAAACACTAACTTAGACTGTGCAAAAGAAATGTCCTTCACCAAGTATTAAAGACTTTATATATAGCTAAATAAAGGGGAAAAACAAATTCCACAAACTACAACTAACTAATAATTGAAAAACAATACAAGGATACAAAATTATTTGTTAAGCACATTGAAATACATGTTCCTCAGAAACAACAAAAAAGAAGGAAACCTATGAATTTAAAAAGAGTAGGTCAACATGTATAATAAATTTTGTTTTGAAAATATAAATTATTAAAACTTTTACAACATTAAATACACAAGTTCCAAGAAAAAACTTCTATCTTTAGCTTTTGAACTTATGCCTTAAGGGCACAAGTTAGCATTTCCCTAATAATATTAATAATTATTATAATTATAATTAAAAATCACAATTAATATTACACATTTTTGAAAGTGCAGCTCACACTTGATATGCTCCCAAATTCTCTATACTACTGCAATCATATATTCAAGTGTTCACTGCAGTCAACAATTCAGAATGACCCGCATTTAAACGGCAGTGAATCGGATTAAAACAAGAACTTTGACCGTATGTCATCTGATCTTAATACAATTCAACTGTTCCAAATTGCTGACAGCAGCAAATCTGTGAGTATAAGACAACAAGGATCATGATTCCACTTGATACGGACATTTTCCAATTCTGATTTTCAATTTAAATGTTTAATTCACATTTATCGCTAACAAATCCAACATATTAATGTTGGTTTACGTTAAGTCCTCAGGCAACAATATTCTTTTCAAAAAAGTAGCACAAAACACCGTCCAATCCTTAACCTAAAATATCTACAATAAAACAGATTCATGTACTGCCAAACAACCACTAAAAATCATACCAAAACTTTTAGAAACAGGTATAACAAGTACCAAGAAGCAGCAAATAGCCTTCAAACACAAAGAAACCCCTTTAAGTTTTACTCCACGAGAAACTTCAAATACCAAAAGAGGGGGAAAATCATCATATACCGTTTTCATCATCATAACTTTACATCTATGACTATGAAGCACTAAACATGACACGTCATCGATTAGAAGTGCCGGTGCCACCACATAGCTTTACATCAATGTTGGCGATCGCATATGGTGAAAAAATAGTAGTTTGTTCAAATTCCGTGACACTAAAGCGTTGTAGTGCTGATATACAACCAATATTTGACAACATTTTATACTAAATAACGTATCTAGGAACTATAGCGATTTGTCCAAATTCTGCTATGCTAAAACGCTATTCAACAACACTTCTCCTCATACAAACATACGCTATTTATAAGCTATCTTTAAGTAAAGAAGTGTTGTTGAATAATGTAACAGCACCACTACAACCACTATTTGACAGCGTTATATACTAAATAACATAGTAGTGAATTAAAACAATTTGTTCAAATTCTGCTACGCCATAACACTAATTTAACAACACAACTTTACACACAAACATACATAAACCTAAAGCAAAATTCAAATCCCAAATTAGCCAAAATATGACCCCAAAAAATCAAAAACAAAACTGATTCCAAATCAATTCAAAGCTACCAACGCAACACTCGATCGTAGAAACTTCCACAAATCAATTAAACCAAACAGTTTCTCATAACCTATCTCAACAAACACAGACGTGGACACTACACTTACACGTCGACAATGGTGCTAATTTAAGAAAAAGTCATAATTAAATGTAATCACATATGTCAATGTCAGACACGCCTTCAATCAAAAGTGTCAGTACTTCAAAGACTAAAACAAAACTGAATCCAAATCAATCCAAAGCTACAAAAACTTCTTCTAGAAACTTCCACAAATCAATTAAACCTAACACCTTCTCATAACCTACCACAAAATCACCGAATCTCGATTCACAGTAACATAACAAACTATCACACTAAAAATCAAAATAAAAAATAAAATTAAATAATCGAAGTTAATTAAGCTAGTAAAGTTACGCAATCGAACTCGTTTTTCGATTAGGTTTTGGAAATGAACAAAAAAAATATGAAAAAATAGAGAAAAAAAAGTAGTGAAGTGAAGAGTGAAGAAGAAGAACCTCGGAAGGGAACTGAGCGCAGAGAAGTTGAGAGATGAAGATAGCGTTGGAGTGCATGAAATGGTGAAGATTATTCTGAACGCAGTTTATGAGAATCGATTCCATGGTGATTTGATTTTTGTTTTTTTTCGCGTTTTCGAATTTTGAGAGAGAAATGAGAGGAAGAGGGAGAAGAAAGTTAAGAACTGAACTTGAAAATGAAATGTTGGGTTTTTTTTGGGTTTTGGGTTTTTTTTCTGGGTTTAAATTAGGGTGGCACGTGACCTGACTATGTTTTTGAAATTCGGTCACGTGACTTTGGGGTTATGAAAATTGAAATGGGTGCTAGTTGGTGGTGTCATTGTCAATTTAAGATAATTGTTTTTCTCCCACCTGGTTTTCTCATCCTCGTCAAAATAGTCGAGCGTGAGTTAACTCACGCACGCAGATATATTTTCAGTGTAAGTTAACTCATGTAGATGTATTTTTCAACATACGTTAACTCACGTATAGCATAAATGAGCAAAAATATATGGGAGAAGAGCAATTCTCTCAATTTAAATCTTATTCTTATGGATTATAAGAAATTGATCTTTGATATTTAATAATTTTGAGTTCGATTTTTTAAATTAGTTAAAGAAAATGATTTTTAAGAGAAGCTTCTCAAAACAATTTCTCATTTGAAATAGATTTTAGATTTTTTTTCATATTCTCATTTTTATGAGAATAATTAAAAAAAATTGATTTTTTTTAGAGGATGAAAAAAATATGAATACTTTATTTCATAAGTATTTACATGTAATTTAACTTTTTCCTGTTATTCGGTGGGTTCTCACAAAGAAAGTTTACATCCCAATCTCTATTTTAGTTATCTCACAGAGATAGTTGTTTTAATTTAATCTCTCGATGAAGAAATAAACTCACTATTATGTAAAACTCATTTATCAAACCAAAAATCGATGTGTCTACCATTATCGATTTTCTTCACCACATCACGCTGAAAATCGTTCCAAAACACTGAAAGAGCTTTCCATATCAAGGAGTAATAAGGTTGTGCATTGCAAGATTAGATGAGATCTTTATCTCTCTCATCTTTGCTAAAAGAACACCGTCCCACAGATCATCTAAATTGTGAATAAGGTTCCACAACATCTTTATGAGAAAAGTATCGTTAGTAGCATCCTGGGGCTTCTTAATTCCTACACCACCAAAAATAAAAGAGTCGTAACAAACCAGCTCTTAATTTGCATCTTCTAACATAAGTGTTCATTATGTTGCGCAGGTTTAAATCAAGTTTTATTTAATGAAAAGAGACTCCTAGCACGTCAAAATAAATGAGTAAAACTCCAAAATATCATCAATAGCAACTATTGTAACACATTCTTTGATACACATTATTTTGTTGCATTCTTTATTATTGATCGAAATACATGTAACTCTCACTTAAGAAACTAGACCTTTATTATTGATCGAAATTCATGTAAGTCTCACTGAAGAAACTAGACCAAAATGATTTTGTCAAACTCATCGACATTTTTACATAATACGCCATAAAAAGATTGTTGATGAGATTTCTCTCTCTTGGTATTAGAATGAGGCCCAACTCAAGATGTCACTTGAGAAATATTTGCTAGTGAAGCTTTCAACTTGTCCTCTGAGAAGGAAAGATCAACCATATTACCTTGCAAATACTTCTCATAAGCTGGTAGGTCAAAATGGCCATGTCCACACATTGCTGTCAAAATAACCTTAGCTTCTCCAGTCTCTCTACAATGAAGAGCTTCTCTAATGGTTGCAGCTATAGCATGAGTTGGTTCAGGAGCTGGTATCAACCCTTCAGACCTTGCAAATTGTATAGCACCTATAATCGAAATACACAATTTTATGTTATATCATTCTATCCAAACTTGCATATCTTTCTACTTTTGAATCATAGCAAAATCTTACTCCTTTTTCTGCAAAAACGACAGTTAAAAAGGAATGCGGAATTACCGTGAAAGCATTCGGTTTGTGGAATTGAAATTGCTTCCATTAAACCTAACTCATAAACATGTGAGATCAATGGTGCCATGCCATGATAGCGCAACCCCCCTACAAGTAAACAAAAATGTCAGTACAAAAGATATGCTAACAAATAAGACACGAAAACACTAGTTGGTCCAAGTGGCGAGGAGTTTACTTTCCCTTAAAGAACATCTCATACTCGAGTTTTGTGAATGAAAAAATAAGCACTCGATGAGCTTTTCTCCCGTATATAGGTCCCTGTGGCTCTATTGAGAGTCTATCTAGTATAGATACTTTAGATTGAAGAAGTGTCTGATGTGTAACATGTGTCAGTGTCAAACACCGACATGATACCTTCACATACATTCAATCACTTCTATTTTCTCAAATTATTATCAATATATATGTGTGTGTGTGTGTGTGTGTGTGTGTGTGTGTGTTAGTATCGTATCCGATGTTCATATCTGTATTGATGCTTCATAGTTGAGAGGTCTAAACAAAATAAATAAATATGAAACAAACTATATTAGCATATAAAATTGGTTACCAGCATGAATTGGATCAGGAACAAAGTCATGGCCAAGTGTATGCATTTTCATCAAAGGAGTCAACCCTGCTGTATCACCATAATCATAAGTATATCTCCCTTTTGTTAATGAAGGACATGCTGTAGGTTCAACTGCTCTAATCACAGGATTAATTTTGTTATTAAGCTTCTCTCTAATGAAAGGAAAACTAAGTCCTGCGAAATTGGAACCACCGCCAGTACATCCGATGATAACATCAGGAGTTTCGCCAATAGCTTCCATTTGTTTAATGCACTCTTCTCCAATAACACTTTGGTGAAGTAAAACATGATTTAATACACTTCCTAAACAGTACTTAGTATCAGGATTTTTAGCAGCCATTTCCACAGCTTCTGATATAGCTATGCCTAAACTCCCTGGACTTGTCGGATCATTTTGAAGAATTCTTTGGCCTGCCTCAGTAAGCATAGATGGTGATGGATGTACATTTGCTCCCCATGTTTGCATCATCAATCTTCGATACGGTTTTGAATCGTAAGAAGCGCGTACTTGCCACACCTGAACAAATTAACAAACTAACTAAACATTACAGTTTCGTGGATTTTGTAACTTACAACCAGAATAAAATCACGTATGATTGATTCCACTTTCGGAGGAGGCAATATTGATTCTAGAGGTTTATAACCGATTTCGACATGTTTGGATGTTCTTAGTAGAATTGATTCTAACTTGAAGCTAGAATAAGAGGCTTTTGTATCTACACTTGATTTTCAGACTAAAATATATCGTTACACCAACTTTTACATGTATATATCCAAACATAAATTACTTTACATTAAACTCATTTTTAAGAAGAATCAACTTTACGTAATCAATTCATTCAAAATCACTTTTTGTCACCGCATAACCAAACACACAACCAAGAACTTTATAGTAAACAAGAAACTCCCATTGATGACTTCTTTCAGAATATATATTTACTCGGATGGTAGTTATGAATATCGATGCATCAGGCATTATAACTTCTTAGTTTAGACACATAGTTAAATGTAACAGTACTAGCAAGAAGTTAGTAAAACATTGAAGATAAAATCTTCATGAATTTAATACCAATAGTTTCATACCTCACATCCAAGGCCAAATATGCTACAAGCAAAGGCTAATGCACTTCCCCACTGTCCAGCGCCAGTTTCTGTCACAACATTCTTGACACCTTCTTGTAAATTATACCATGCTTGTGGAACAGCAGAGTTAGGTTTGTGTGACCCTGCTGGACTTACACCTTCATATTTGTAGTAAATTCTAGCAGGTGTATCAAGAAGTTTTTCCAACCTCTTGGCTCTAAAATCACAAGAAACACATATATAAGATTCCTCTAGCTAGAATTCAAAAAGATGAAAAGGAAAAGGGTTATATATATATATGCAGGGTTTTAAAATAGTATTAAACTTGCATGCAGTGATGCAAGTACTTTTTTTTACCGTTCCTCTCTCAAAGTAGTTTTTTATGACTTTTCACTGTAATATATATGCCTTTTCAGAATATTATCCATTCTAAAAAGATTTGTGACTAGGACTGTTTCAATACCAAAAAAACGAACCTAACCTAAAAGAATCTAATTGCGACTGATAGTTCACGAACGTTCAGATCGTGAGCTACCTGTCACAGTTCGGTTCTTTTCGGAGCGGTTAATGGTTCAGTTCAATTTTTAGTTTTTCTTAAACATACCAAATATTCGATATGGTTCGGTTTTTTTCAACAGTCCAAGTTATCAGTCGATAATAGTAATTTGGTACAGTTCAGTTTGAAAAAGTACAGTTTGGTTTTCTGTAAATGTAGTTCCGGTTCGGAACAACATAACCAATGCACTGAACTTTCATACAACTTCTGTTCATAACGATCAGTTCAGTTTTATCGCATTATTGTAACTGTTCAATATCCAGTTCGGTTTTCCTTTTTGAACGGAACGATAAACAGCCCTATCTACGATCGCAATTGAGGTTACATCAGGCATCAACCATATTTGACTGTGATTCTCCGCAATATCAAACATCACGACACGACCACAATTTAAAACCTTAGACATATTGTAGATATGAATCAAACCTGATGAGAGGAGTTGGGCGCCAAAGCTTGTAAACATCACGAACTTCATCCGGTATATCTATGAATCTATCAGTTGTCACTTCTTGTCTGATCAATTCATCAGGAAAAAGAGGTGACAAGTCTTCTGGCTTGATTGGTTCAAAAGTCTTGGGATGCAATGGTGGAGGTGGTTTAATTGGAAGATCAGCTGCTAGATTGTACCATTGATGAGGAACTTCAATTGATTTACTATTAGTATCCAATGTTGCCCTCACTTTGCAGCCATTTGAATACCTTAGATGCATTGGCTTTGTACTCAAGGTAAACCTTTGAGGCCATTGCTTTTCAACTGAAGTTCAAAAACAAAACAAAAAATGTAACACTGATAATCATTCTAGTTCTAGTCCTTATAGTACTTGAATGTATTGAAATACAAAAATATCCCTAAATGTGTCTTCTATGAATCTACGATCGAGAATTGTTTCACGCTGGAAAATGTGTCTTTTGTTATGGACGAAAGACTTTGTCTAATGCGCGCAAGCAAAATAGTATTGCACCACGCACAAGTTTATTTTTCCACCATAGGATCGCTAAATCTCATCATATTTTATTTCATTTAATTCAACAGTGAGACTTATTGATCCAATGGTAGAAACAATTACATATGTCTCTTGTTCACCATAGACTCGGTTTGGACCAAATTGACTAAAAGGAGACGCATTTCAAACCTAACTAACTAACAAGAGACATGTTTTAGGACAAAAGACGCATTCAAGTATATTTTTGTAATTTTGATACATTCAGAGACAATTTTAACATCAACTTGCACCCTTGATGACCAAAATGAGTGTTTACTCATTAACCAATTCAGCTACTCTTAACTTGCCATGATTAACTTTCAAATTTCCATTTTTGTTCATTGTGTCTTGGATAAGTTATTATTACTTTTTCTTTTATTTAAATTTTGATATTTAGCTAAATCTGAGTTAAATAACAAAAAAATTCAATTATAAAATTAAAAATATTAGCCTGAGGTGTTTAAAATATCTACATTATAAAACCATATAAACATTATTAAAAACCTTAAGCTATATTGTATTGTGTCTACTCAAAATTTGTCAAATTCAACAAACTTATGTGAATTTAATTACAGCATATTTGCATTTTATTGAGAGTTTTAAACAACTTGAAGAGGAAATTAATTAAGATTAGATCTACCTAAGTTAAATTAAATTAATTAAAAAAAATGTGTATACTTAAGAAAAACAAGGAAGGAATAAAAAAAGGGTGATAGTGTACCTTGAGAGTTGAAGTAAGGTGATGAAGTAGGAAGTGAGTTAACAAATGAAATACTACTGACAGCTTTCATTTCGTTCTGTGTGTTTGGATCTTCAAACCATGAAATGTATGGACATCAAAGTTAATAGTCAGAAGAGTTGTTGAAATGTAGAGTTAAGAAATTGCACTAAATTTAAGACTTTGAGTCTTTGACTATTACTACTACTCATGTGACAGACACTAAAGACAAAATTGTTGTATGGATTTGTAGACTTTGGAAGTTATTGAGTCAGCAGTCCAACCAGTTTTGTTTCTTTTTGTATTCTTTTAGGGTATGTTTGGATTGATGGTAAAGAAACCTTGATTGAACGATGAAGTTGTTGTCATGTGAGCTTGTTCAAATTATAAAAATAGCTTTTTGTGTAAAAAATAAAATAAGACTACGTACAATATGTTGTTGTGTGTAAGTGTGAGTTATATGTCCCACATCGGATAAAAGAGTAAAGGTTGAACACTTTATAAGTAAGAAGATCCATAAACTCATTGCCTTAAGTATTTGGGTAAGAGTGTGGTGTCTCTCTTGCTTGTGTGGTTGTTCTAGTCTCGATGTGAACGGTCCCCCAGGCGCTTCCCCCAGTGATCCATCCAGTAACCCATAAACTCATTGCCTTAAGGTTTTAGGTAAGAGAGTGGCGTCTCTCTTGCTTGTGGTTTGTGTAGCCTCGATGTGGGCGGTCCCCATGGCTACCCCTAGTGACTCAACACTGGTATCAGAGCCCCGTTCGACGAAGAGTACAACCGAGGCCAGCCGGTCCGTTGCGGAGAAACCAGCAACGGCGATACAAGCAAGTAAGAGCTTCCCCTTGAAGGGGGGGCATGATGAATTGATTGACTCACACTTGAGGGGGAGTGTTGTTGTGTGCAAGTGTGAGTTATATGTCCCACATCAGATAAAAGAGTAAAGGTTGAACACCTTATAAGTAAGAAGACCCATAAACTCATTGCCTTAAGGTTTTGGGTAAGAGTGTGGTGTCTCTCTTGCTTGTCTGATTGTTCTAGCCTCGATGTGGACTGTCTCCCAGGCTCCCCAGTGAAAGCAGAAGCTGTAGCCAGTAGACTACTTGGAGAAAAAAAAAGTTTGAATATTTGAAGAGATATCCACGTTTACTTAAGTGGAGAAAACATTTGGTCTTGGACGTGTGAGACGTTCTATATTTCTTAAATGTAACGAAATTACTTGCATGTTTTCCCATGTCTTTTTCATTAGTAATTTTCTGGATTGTGATGACACTTTGTCATTACTAGTTTATTAGACATTTTTTCATGTAATTTTAAGGATATTCATTGTGATTCATGGAGCTGCAAGCTAAAAAAAAAACAAGAAATTGAAGTTTTGAAGACTGGAAATCGGCCACCGAATGCATGAAATCGGCCACCGATTTTGCTGCCAGTTTTAATCCTTTAGCTGTGTGAAAAATCGGTCACCGAGTGGTGTGGTTCGGCCACCGATTTTGTGATCTTGGGCAACACATTTTTTGAGTTCAGCCACCGATTTTGGAGCACGGTGGCCGATTTTTACCAGCTTATAAATATAAAGGTGCGTTTTTAGATTAAGGGTTCCCGAATTTTGAGACCTAAAACATATTTTGGAGCAGAGGCTTTGCAGATCTGGTGGGCAACCATCAAAACTAATAGTCAATCATCCATTACATGTATGAATCCTTCTTCTTATATTAGTTAGCTTATACTTTAGCTACGAGTAACTAATTCTCTTGTGGTTAATCCTGAGATGAATCTGATCTAATCCTATAGGAACCCTAATTTGTTGAACTCCTTTGAATTTCAATGAACGTTTAGTCTTTATTCATATTACCTTGTGTTTAATGCTTTTTGTATGTTTATCATTGACTACTAACCCTAGCTTTATGAATATTCAAATTGATCATAGAGATTGAATGCCAACTAACCCTGGCTTTTAACTCTGAACTAGGTAATAGGTTTAACCTAAGTAATCAAGGTAGAGATAGATCATTATTAGGTTATGACATAGGGATTAACGCTCTTTTAATACCTCCAACGGGTTTCGAATTCACTTAAGAGATTAAGGGGTTGTCACTTGCGGGGAGAATTCTAGGTCAAGAGAGTGGGTAGAATTAATAAGTTAATATGTCGTGAAACTAAATAATCATAGATTGAACTAGGAGTGCTAATTACCATAGGAGAACTTCGGAGGATTCGAAGGTCTTAACCATACTTCTCTCAAATTTTCTAAAACCAATCTTTTATTGTTTTTAATCTGTTTATGTTCCGAATCAACTCCACTGCTTCGAGCATCAATATAAATTTTATACATCCTTTTTAATAATGAAATTGCTAAGTAGAAGTTAAATAAAGTCCTCGTGGAAACGAATTTTTATTATTTCGATTGAATTTGGTTCACTTGTCAAATATCCATCAGATTGCAAATAAAAATACGTATAAGAACTAAACTAATCAACAACATACACATTTATGGATTAAAATGACTAAAAAAAATTAAACTTTTTTTTCTTTTCATTTTGATACATTCAAGAACGATAGTGATGGTGACTCACTAGGCATTCTAAGATTTGATTGTGAGTTATTATCAATTAATTGATGCCACTGAGTGGTTGGGGATTCTAGGAACTTCTTTTATACTAGCAGTCATTCATAGTCCACGTTTCATTTCTATTCTGTGTTTGGTAGTGTTGTAATTGGAAATAAATAAGAGAGTCCCACATGCTTAAAATTTGTGGATAAATGGGCATCACATAGGTGTACTAATAAGTTTCTCGTTAGGCTTCCACATATATGAGTTTATACTCTAAATAATCTAATAAGGATTTTTATAACCAAAACTTTGTAGATATATCCAGTGTCCTAAATCATACATATTCATTTTATTAATTGTCTCAAGATAAGACATGTATTATGTACCAAAGTTTCATAGTAGTTTTTTTTAACAAATATTAGTAATTAAATGTTAGATTAATATTTATTTAATTATTCGTTCAAGATAGAATTTAAACTTTTTTTTCCAAACCATAACAATTAACGTTGAGAAACGTGGTTTTAACATCAAAATCTAATAGCATGTTTCGACATCATGTAAAAATACACCATTAATAATAGCTAATGTGACTTTGTTAGTTATCACATTTGTGTTCTAGCCTCGATGTGGGCGGTTCCCCTGGCTACTTCCAGTGACCCAACAGTGGTATCAAAGCCCCGTTCGACGAAGGGTACGACCGATGCAGCCGATCCATTTGCGCAGAAAGCAGCAACGGCAGTACAGTGTCGGTCCGTTGCGGAGAAACCAGCAACGGCGATACGAGCAAGTAAGAGCTTCCCCTTGCAGGGGAGCATGATGAATTGATGGACTCACACTTAAGGGGGAGTGTTGTTGTGTGCAAGTGTGAGTTATATGTCCCACATCAGATAAAAGAGTAAAGGTTGAACATCTTATAAGTAAGAAGACCCATAAACTCATTGCCTTAAGGTTTTGGGTAAGAGTGTGGTGTCTCTCTTACTTGTCTGGTTGTTCTAGCCTCGATGTGGATTGTCTCCCAGGCTCCCCAATGACCCAACATAATACATCATAATGGCGAGACCCTTTCTTAAACCTAGTGAAAGCTTCTGTAGTCCATCGGGATGTTTATTTTTTCTTTATGTTTGGATTGATGGTATAATATGTAAAAGAGTAACATGAAATTGAATAAGCTATTTAAATTTTAAAAAATAGAAACCAATGGATTACGTCAAATAGAAAATGTTAGATTTCCACAAGAAGGTAAATTAAAGTTTGAATATTTGATCCCCATAAGCTTATCTCAGTTGGTAGGGATATTGCATTATATATGTAGAGGTCGGGGTTCGAACCCTGGACACTCCACTTCTCCATAATTAAATTGTGTGAACTCTAGCCACTAGACTACTTGACAAAAAAAAATTTGTTGGATATTTGAAGAGATATCCGCGTTTACTTAAGTGGAGAAAACTTATTATCTTTAATTTTTTTTTATTATAAAGTAAAGTAGATGTTAGGTTATATCATTTCACTCCAGTTTATTCTCTATCTTACAGCACCGATCCAAATATATTGGGACAAACAAATATTTGGTCTTGGACGTGTGAGACGTTCTATATTTCTTAAATGTAACGAAATTACTTGCATGTTTTCACATGTCTTTTTCATTAGTAATTTTCTGGATTGTGATGACACTTTGTCATTACTAGTTTATTAGACATTTTTTCATGTAATTTTAAGGATATTCATTGTGATTCATGGAGCTGCAAGCTAAAAAAAAAACAAGAAATTGAAGTTTTGAAGACTGGAAATCGGCCACCGAATGCATGAAATCGGCCACCGATTTTGCTGCCAGTTTTAATCCTTTAGCTGTGTGAAAAATCGGTCACCGAGTGGTGTGGTTCGGCCACCGATTTTGTGATCTTGGGCAACACATTTTTTGAGTTCAGCCACCGATTTTGGAGCACGGTGGCCGATTTTTACCAGCTTATAAATATAAAGGTGCGTTTTTAGATTAAGGGTTCCCGAATTTTGAGACCTAAAACATATTTTGGAGCAGAGGCTTTGCAGATCTGGTGGGCAACCATCAAAACTAATAGTCAATCATCCATTACATGTATGAATCCTTCTTCTTATATTAGTTAGCTTATACTTTAGCTACGAGTAACTAATTCTCTTGTGGTTAATCCTGAGATGAATCTGATCTAATCCTATAGGAACCCTAATTTGTTGAACTCCTTTGAATTTCAATGAACGTTTAGTCTTTATTCATATTACCTTGTGTTTAATGCTTTTTGTATGTTTATCATTGACTACTAACCCTAGCTTTATGAATATTCAAATTGATCATAGAGATTGAATGCCAACTAACCCTGGCTTTTAACTCTGAACTAGGTAATAGGTTTAACCTAAGTAATCAAGGTAGAGATAGATCATTATTAGGTTATGACATAGGGATTAACGCTCTTTTAATACCTCCAACGGGTTTCGAATTCACTTAAGAGATTAAGGGGTTGTCACTTGCGGGGAGAATTCTAGGTCAAGAGAGTGGGTAGAATTAATAAGTTAATATGTCGTGAAACTAAATAATCATAGATTGAACTAGGAGTGCTAATTACCATAGGAGAACTTCGGAGGATTCGAAGGTCTTAACCATACTTCTCTCAAATTTTCTAAAACCAATCTTTTATTGTTTTTAATCTGTTTATGTTCCGAATCAACTCCACTGCTTCGAGCATCAATATAAATTTTATACATCCTTTTTAATAATGAAATTGCTAAGTAGAAGTTAAATAAAGTCCTCGTGGAAACGAATTTTTATTATTTCGATTGAATTTGGTTCACTTGTCAAATATCCATCAGATTGCAAATAAAAATACGTATAAGAACTAAACTAATCAACAACATACACATTTATGGATTAAAATGACTAAAAAAAATTAAACTTTTTTTTCTTTTCATTTTGATACATTCAAGAACGATAGTGATGGTGACTCACTAGGCATTCTAAGATTTGATTGTGAGTTATTATCAATTAATTGATGCCACTGAGTGGTTGGGGATTCTAGGAACTTCTTTTATACTAGCAGTCATTCATAGTCCACGTTTCATTTCTATTCTGTGTTTGGTAGTGTTGTAATTGGAAATAAATAAGAGAGTCCCACATGCTTAAAATTTGTGGATAAATGGGCATCACATAGGTGTACTAATAAGTTTCTCGTTAGGCTTCCACATATATGAGTTTATACTCTAAATAATCTAATAAGGATTTTTATAACCAAAACTTTGTAGATATATCCAGTGTCCTAAATCATACATATTCATTTTATTAATTGTCTCAAGATAAGACATGTATTATGTACCAAAGTTTCATAGTAGTTTTTTTTAACAAATATTAGTAATTAAATGTTAGATTAATATTTATTTAATTATTCGTTCAAGATAGAATTTAAACTTTTTTTTCCAAACCATAACAATTAACGTTGAGAAACGTGGTTTTAACATCAAAATCTAATAGCATGTTTCGACATCATGTAAAAATACACCATTAATAATAGCTAATGTGACTTTGTTAGTTATCACATTTGTGTTCTAGCCTCGATGTGGGCGGTTCCCCTGGCTACTTCCAGTGACCCAACAGTGGTATCAAAGCCCCGTTCGACGAAGGGTACGACCGATGCAGCCGATCCATTTGCGCAGAAAGCAGCAACGGCAGTACAGTGTCGGTCCGTTGCGGAGAAACCAGCAACGGCGATACGAGCAAGTAAGAGCTTCCCCTTGCAGGGGAGCATGATGAATTGATGGACTCACACTTAAGGGGGAGTGTTGTTGTGTGCAAGTGTGAGTTATATGTCCCACATCAGATAAAAGAGTAAAGGTTGAACATCTTATAAGTAAGAAGACCCATAAACTCATTGCCTTAAGGTTTTGGGTAAGAGTGTGGTGTCTCTCTTACTTGTCTGGTTGTTCTAGCCTCGATGTGGATTGTCTCCCAGGCTCCCCAATGACCCAACATAATACATCATAATGGCGAGACCCTTTCTTAAACCTAGTGAAAGCTTCTGTAGTCCATCGGGATGTTTATTTTTTCTTTATGTTTGGATTGATGGTATAATATGTAAAAGAGTAACATGAAATTGAATAAGCTATTTAAATTTTAAAAAATAGAAACCAATGGATTACGTCAAATAGAAAATGTTAGATTTCCACAAGAAGGTAAATTAAAGTTTGAATATTTGATCCCCATAAGCTTATCTCAGTTGGTAGGGATATTGCATTATATATGTAGAGGTCGGGGTTCGAACCCTGGACACTCCACTTCTCCATAATTAAATTGTGTGAACTCTAGCCACTAGACTACTTGACAAAAAAAAATT
>Ga0315914_1000796_pt1 | contig 43000 bp, 26 predicted proteins | sample MpolenodulesMG_FD_203920 | JGI IMG/M metagenome (GOLD analysis project Ga0315914, IMG submission 203920) | Medicago polymorpha root nodule microbial communities from Los Angeles, California, United States - elongated nodules | ecosystem: Host-associated > Plants > Roots > Nodule | place: USA... | reverse complement strand
AGCAGCAACATCAGGTACTTTTACTATTGGAACCACCCAAACAGGGAGGTCACTTCCTCAGTCAAGTCCTTTTGGTTTGAAATTCAATTCCCAGGTTAATTTCAACACTTTCTCTGGCCTCAAAGCCATGCCATCTCTCAGATGTGACTCTGAATCATCTTTCTCCGGCAAAGAAACTTGTGCTGCTCTGCGTGCAACTTTTGCACCCAGAGCTCAAAAGGAAAACCGAATCATCACCCGCAACTTGCAGCCTCAGGCATCCTACAAAGTAGCGGTTCTCGGTGCTGCAGGAGGGATTGGTCAGCCACTGGCACTTCTCATCAAGATGTCCCCTTTGGTTTCCGACCTGCATCTCTATGATATCGCAAATGTTAAGGGAGTTGCTGCTGATATCAGTCATTGCAACACTCCTTCAAAAGTTTTGGATTTCACAGGTGCTTCTGAGTTAGCAAATTGTTTGAAAGGAGTGGATGTTGTTGTTATCCCTGCTGGTGTTCCTAGGAAGCCCGGCATGACTCGTGACGACCTTTTCAACATCAATGCTGGTATAGTCAGGGACTTGGTCACTGCCGTTGCAGATAATTGCCCCAATGCTTTTATTCATATTATCAGTAATCCAGTGAACTCTACAGTTCCTATTGCCGCCGAAATTCTAAAACAGAAGGGTGTCTATGATCCTAAGAAGCTCTTTGGTGTTTCTACCCTTGATGTTGTGAGGGCAAACACATTTGTTGCTCAGAGGAAGAACCTGAGGTTGATTGATGTGGATGTTCCAGTTGTTGGAGGTCATGCCGGGATTACAATTCTTCCTCTCTTGTCAAAGACAAGACCCTCAGTGAGTTTCACTGATGAAGAAATTGAGGAGCTAACTGTCAGGATTCAAAATGCTGGAACTGAAGTTGTTGAGGCAAAGGCTGGTGCAGGGTCTGCTACTTTGTCAATGGCTTATGCAGCAGCAAGATTTGTTGAATCATCTCTCCGTGCACTTGACGGAGATGCTGATGTGTATGAGTGCTCTTTTGTACAGTCAGATTTGACCGACCTTCCGTTTTTTGCTTCAAGAGTGAAGATTGGTAGGAAAGGTGTCGAGGCTTTAATTCCAACTGATCTCCAAGGATTGAGTGAGTATGAGCAGAAGGCTTTGGAAGCACTTAAGCCAGAACTTAAGGCCAGCATCGAGAAGGGGGTTGCTTTTGCTCAAAAGCAAACTGTTGCTGCTTAGTTTATTTTGTGAAAGCATTTATTATATAATCTCTAGCATCTTTATGAGAGAATGTCAACGGGTGATTTCTTGGTTTATGGGTTTATTTGAGCATGAATATTACTTAGAGAACTTAGGTTGCAGATTTACTGTAGCATCATTTACTGCTTCCAGAACTTAGGATTTGAATTTCCCATAGTATCAATTCTACTTCCAGATTGGTTAGCAGAACAGGAGGGGGCTTCCATTTCTGTTCTCTATATTGAGCTTTAGTTTTTTTGATCAGAAATCTCAATAAATTTTTACTATCATGTACTACTAGAATTGGAAAAATGTAAAAGTTGCATTTTGAATAATATGCCTGTTGGACCAGTAATTTGTGGTTTTTTATTTTATTTTTAAATCCTTTAAAATCTAAGCATTGCCTCTCGTATGCACACATACACACATTTTAATCAACTATTGAACATACAGTGAACTATTATCAACGCCTAGTTAAATTGACCCTTTGATAGAAGGATTCAGTTGTTACTTGTTAGTCATCAGTATTTTTATTTGCTGACTCTACAGTGATGGTACTATATTTTTACTTCAACAAGTTTGGATCATTTTGCACTAGAATATTAGTTCTCTTACACTTTCCACGGGGTGTGAGTGGTGTAAGCAAGAGAGAAAGACAACAGAAAAAAAGAGGATGGATAACAATGTGATATAAAAAAAAGAGGGAAACAGGGAGAAAGGAGCAGTAAAAGTGATACAAAAATCAGGATTTCTTACACTGTTGGTAGAAATTTCGCAAATTACAAAAAAAATAATAATCAGAAATAGTGACAGAATATTATGATGTTTAACACATTGATTTTATTTAATGAGAAAATATTGGTAGTTATTGTTGATCTATTTTTCAAAAGAACAACATATTTTACTTTTACTTACGAGGAGGCAGGGTAATTACAACCAAAATTGTGATTAATTAAATGTAGTAATGGAATTGCGACACATTGTTATATTTATTAATTATCAACCAAATATTATTAACCACATATTTAAATTGTATTATGGAACTAAATTATTGTCGAAATTTGTTGTCAAAATTGCTTGCAGATATTTTTATTTATGTTATGTTGCTCTTCTATGAATAAGTGTACATCATGTCGCTTCTAAAAAAAGGTGTACAACATGTCATTTGGCATTGTAAAGTGAAATCAATACGAACACTACAAAAATTAAACATCACTCAAAATGATGACAACCAAATAAGCAGATGAGGAACTAAATCCTCTTGGGTACCCCATGACAAACCTTCCTTGTCTTTTGTCAAATGACACACTCAATATTTTTGTACTATCAGCCAAAACTAGACCTCCTTCAGTGTAAATAAAATTTCTCAAAGAATGCCACCACCAAATTTCTCAGATGCACCATTAAGACCCCTTTCCATGTCTTTCATTTAGACCCTCGGTGTTTGGCAGATGTCCAATCTACTGTACAGCACGAGCTAAATTGCCTGATCTATGTGCCAGATTCAGCAAGAGTAAGCTATGGCCCACTTCAAATGCAGTTTGAAACCTCCTTAGAGGTAGTTATTTGTATGGCTGCATTTCAATTAAGCGATCATTATTCATCCATGATATAATTTTGTTCAACAATAAACCAGCAGTAGTAAGGGTAGCTAGTTTCCAATTTTTGTGGCTCTTCGTTACAATGTCAGCAACCCTTTATTTTTCTACCAATAGTCAGTACAGGAGCAATGTCCTCCCCGGAAGTGGTGAAACCGTTTATGGTCTCGGAGAATTACATCACGGTTGTAAACTGCAGAAAACATTTTCAGAAAATTGTGGCAATCAACACATATCCGGAGATTAGAGGCCACTCTCAATGTCGTGCCTGGTGGAGTAACAAGAACCCCAAAAGCAATAGCCAGTTTTTCACTGTGATAAGAGAGTGCATACCCTTTTCCTTTGTCATCCATCTTATGTAGTTCAGATGAAAGTTCAACAACATAACCAGCTATCTTCAGCTGCTTATTAATCTCATCGAGTGTGCGATAAATTTCAACTTTTCTTGAATGTGAAATATCATCCACAACAAACTCATGTACAACTCCTTTCAGTTCAATTGTGCAACAACCAGGTGTGGTTTGAATTGACTTTTCTCTCATTAGTTTTCTCACTTCTGCTACCTTTTCCCAATGTCCAGCTGACGAATAAAGATTCAGAAGCAAAACATAATCTCCAGCTTCTTGAGCTTTCAATTCAATCAACTGTTCAATTACTCGTTCACCGAGTGTAACATGACCATGAATTCTGCACGCCCCGAGCAAGGTCCTCCACACCGTGGAATCTGGCTTGACCTCCATGGACATAATAAGCTGATAGGCCTTATCAACTAAGCCAGCACGGCCCAAGAGATCAACAATGCAGCCATAATGGTGGACGGCTGGAGTTACCCGAAACTCTGAGATCATTCGGTCAAAAAACGACACTCCCTCATCTAACAATCCAGAATGACTGCAAGCTGAAAGGACACCAGTGAATGTATGATCATCAGGCTGAATGCCATTTCTCCGCATCTCTTCAAATGCTTCAATAGCTTCTCTCCCATATCCATTCACTGCCAAACCAGATATCATTGCACTCCATGAAACCACACTTTTGTTTTTTATTCCCATAAACACCTCATAAGCCTTATCTAAACAACTACACCGCGAGTACATTGTTATAAGAGAATTAGACAAATTGAGTGCACCACCATATCCGCGTTCCATAATATAACTATGAACCCGTTCACCGAACTCCAACGAATTCAAACGAGCACAAGCTTGAAGAAGAAGCAAACAAGTAACATCATCAGGCTCACATTCATACATTTCATTCTGCATAACATCAAACAACCTCAAAGCATCCCGGGTCCGATTATTTCGAATATAACAAGAAATCATCACATTCCAAGCAACAGTATCCTTCTGAGGCATCTCATCAAACACTTTACAAGCATCATCACATTTCTGACATTGTGAATACAAGTCCATCAGAGCAGTGAGCAAAATGGTATCTGATTGATGCCCGTCTTTGAAGACGTTGCAATGAACCTGAACCCCTCCAAGAAGATACAAAAACCTTATACATGACTTAACAACAAAGGAAGACGTTAAAGGGTTCGCAGCAATGCCTCTTCTTCTCATATCTTGATATAAAAAAAGAGCTTTTTGAGGTGAGTCGCTGAAGGAATAAGCTCTGATCATGGTGTTGTAGTGGGAAACAAAAGGGTGGTTGATTTGCTCAAAGAAACGAAGAGAATAGTTGGGGTTTTGTAACGGGCCAGAGAGTGCAACGCGGCATAAGAAGTGATGAGAAATTGCGGAGTCTTGAATGAGGGTTGTTGTGAGAATGTGAGCATGGATTTGGAGTAAATGGGTGTTATAGTTAATAGATTTTATGATAGAAATTATTGACTCTTTGTGGTTTAGGTTGAAAAATGAAATGGGTGTTGGTTGAATTTGTTTGTGATGTGGTAGAGGCACTAACTTAGGTGAAGGTTTTTGTGGGTATTGTTGATATGGTTGAGGAATTGTATTGTAGTGATGGAGATGAATGGCAATAGCAATGGTGGAAGTGAAATAAGAGGGTGATTTGAGATTGATTGTGGTGAGAAGAAAACGGTTTGAGCATGAGGACCAAACTGGTGCCATTTGGTGTCGTGGTAACAACAGAGTCTTGAAATGAAACACGAAACTATTAGTTGTTTGGGTTCCAGATTCTCGGCATTCAGGAAAAGAATTATACATTAAGACAATAACTGTATAGAATATAGTTTAATAATATTGGTTTCATAATTTTTTTTTCAGTAATTACTAAAATATACTCCACTACAATAATCACGACATCAATTTTGCATTGAAACTATTCACTTATTTTTTTTTCCAAGGGAAAAATGCACTTAAAAAATAAGAGAATTGAAGAGATAATTATTTAATGGGTCATGCTAACCGGTGCCCCGGGGCACTGGTTAAGCATAAAAAAAAGGAATTTATTACTATAAAAGGAAACTTTGTTGACTTATTTATGGATTAATTACACAGTTGTCAATGCAATAATTACTATATAATTTCCTTTTTTAGTATCCTTAACCAGTACCCCGGAGACACCGGTTAGCATTTTCCTAATTTAATTTAAATTGAGTTAAATTTAGAGACCATCAAATTTAGTTCTTTCTTGCTTATAAATGAGCCAAGATATACTAGTATTTTGATTATCTAAACACAATTAATTTAGAAATCAATAAATCATCAACACAATTTCATATTCGAGAAGAAGAGCGCTTCTGAAATCATCAACATTATTCAACTATGATTGGATTATCTGATCTTCTCCATTTATTTTCCTCCATTTAGAGAGATAAAAATACATAAAAAGTAAAAAATAATTAATGATGGTGGGACCCAATTAATGATAGGACCCACCACCTATTTTTTGTGTCTATCTCTCTCCAAATTGCATCTTTCATTTATTTTTATAAATAGAGAGGATGTTAACCCACTTTTTAAAGCTTCAACAAAACACAATTTCTTGTTGATTTTAATAGATTTACCATCATTGTAACATGTTATTTCAGCAACATTAGATTACTTAAAATGCTCAAACCACGACACCTATATAAAACAAACCACCAAGTAATTTGAACATTACCAAAAGATTGAACAGCCTAAATTTAAACATTTTCATCGGAGATTTGATGAAAAAACATTTCAATGGAGAATTGTAGCAAGCGGTTCAAATCTGGACATGTACATTGATAAAAAAAACAGGACAAAGATTTTCCTCAACAACACGTCTACCCCATAAACAAAAACAAAAAACTATCCATAATACATATGCCTTAAAACATCAGCTGACCCATAATTTTTCTTTTCTTGTAATTGGCCTTAAAACAATGTTGTCTAAGCCTTTTGGTATGATCTTGCAATTGTATATCTGGCATCTCCTCCACCAGCTTCATTTCTTCTTCCAATTTCTCGATATCCATCAACTTTTCTTCACTAAGTAGACCATCCTCTTTCCCCAGCTCCTGCCACCAAATCCAACAAAATTTAAAACATATTTACCATAATGATATTTATATAAAAAGGATATTTCTTTTTTATGTACCTCAATATTATTGATCAAAGTTTGCAAGCTCATGAGTTTCCTGTGGGGCCACCTACGAATACCCAATTCCCTACACCGTTTTTTCAAATGTGTGAGGCCCACATTGAGTTCTCTTGCAGCTTGTGTTATTGGCATATAAAAATACTGAGATATGGTCTTCCTTGACAAATTCTTTGTATTACCATCACTAATCCTCTCTACTCTTTCTGGCTTAACCTCCACGACCTCTTTCTTAATTTCATTTCCACTATTTTCACTAGTGTAACATAAATACAATTTGTCAGAATCAAACGCTGCATCGCTGATAATTTCTCTCCAGTCACCAAATCCTTTCTCCACATCATAAGAAATTCCATAGTCGTCTGCAGCCACAATATTAATCATAAGATATAACCAACATATTAGTTTACAAGTCTCTGCTGCAACGACATCACAATTGCAATTGTATTATAAAATACTAATTGCTTTGTATTTTACTACAATATAAAAGTTTGCAATCATTACCGCAATCAAAATTTAAAATGAGAGTAATAGAATATATAAACTTATAAAGAATTGAGAATGTGGCATATATATGGTTTGATGATAACCTTCCAGGCTTGGCATTGGTTCAATGTATAAAGGGTACTGATGAGGGGAATTACACTTCATAAGAGAATCAAAATCCAATTCCAAACCATAATCGTGTATGGGAAATCCACTGCAAAAATGAAATAACTTTCCAATGAGTACACAAAAACCGAAGTAACAAATTTTTACATGGCGACATAATTAAAGAAAGAGATGTAAACACAAGTTTCATGACTTACATGTTAGGAAATTGGAAGTTATAACAAGTAAGTGGCTTACTCTCCATTGTCAACATATATAGATGAAAATACACTGAATATTTTAGAGGAAATTAAGTTTCTGAAGTTAAGAAACTGATTCTTTGAAGTTGTGGAAGATGAAAAAAATGGCAGCAATATATAAGTGTAGTGTGAAAAAGATGACGATGATGATGAGAGTGTATTAATGATGATAATTACTGTACTAATGAGGCAATTACTTGGAATATGTTCGCGCCGGCTTGTATGCGTGAATGGGTTTTAATGGCGTGTGTGAGTTACAATATTATATTGTTAATTACGAGAAAATTAACTCGCCGTTTTTTTTTTCTGATGAATTTTTTACCATTTTTTTATGTTGTCCTTCAATCATGAAGTAAAACTGATCATGAAAAAAATGTTTCAAGTTTTTTACTGTACTCAATTGCTCGCGTGGATCAGGAACCTTTTGATCTTTTTCATTTGATCCGATTTTATGACATTAGAAGCAAAATGCATGATTAGGTCTCCTAATTATGTGCCTTTTGTAGCATTGGCTAATTAATCATTATCCATGAAGTTTACTTTTTGATTTAACAAATGAAAATGCTACCAAATGTATTTAGCGCATTGTTTAAGCATTAAAAGTAATTTTTATATTAAAAATTGTGTAGTTATGATTTTTATACGTGTTTGACTAAACAATATCCTTAAAACAAATTAAAGTTTTATTTGTTGTTTTTGTTTTGTTTTGGTGTGGTTATGTATGCGAATGTGCAGTAGTTTCTATCTATGAGAGAATTTTACAAGCTTATGTAGAGCAAGACAAATAAGAATAAGCAGAACAAAACTTAAATTCATTTTGTTTTAATGAAATCATTCTTAAAATACACTTAAATTCATTTAATTTTTATTATATAGCTTTATTAAAAAGTTTTGATGAAGTTTAGAGCAATTTTTTTTCTTTTCATGAAGTGTATTTTGTGAAGGGATTATTTTTTTATCACAGCAAGAAAATTAAATGGTGCTGTTTACATTCTTTCGGCTTTGTTTTTTTTTTAAAAAACTAAACTAATCTAATGAAATTAACATGAGTAGAATCAAATGTGAGACATTTGATTAAAAATTAAAAGTAAAATTTAATTATGGAAGGGACAAAAAAGGAAGGATTAAATAGGCTTGTCTATATACATCCATTAGTTTGTATTATACTCCCAAAATAATACGGGCCAATAGTAACCAACGTAGTAAGTAATTGCTACAAGTAGATTCTAGGAATTTTTATTTTTTTTAGGCTAGAGATTCTAGGAAATTGGTGACCGAAAGCACAGTCTCATGATCGTGCACAAGTGTATTCAGCTTAATTTGATCATGATGTTATCACACAGAAGAAAACAGTAAACGTGCATATGCATACATGATCAGAAACCTTATTTTGATTTTTGAAGATTTTATAAATGAGGATCGATCCATAGTCCATCATAGACGGAGTATATCATGTCATGGAAATTTTTTCATGCTTATAGTCAGGGTCGTTCCTACAGATCTGGAGGCTCGGTTCTGTAAGTGAAAAGAGTCCCGTAATAAAATAAAAATGTATTTTTTTAAAAGAACAATGTTCTATTTAAATCTTTTAAAAGATAAATACAAGATGCCATATATATGTAATACACTCAAAGATGAAAATCACTACCGTATACAAGAAGAATCTCAAACCACCCTCCCAAAAAAATACTCACCTAACACCAAAAAACAAGAGGACCCAATTATAATAAGCCTAAAACAAGACAACAGAAGAAGAAGAAAAAATCAAATCGGGGAAGAAGAAAATGAAAGTCTGATGGAGTGGTAGTGATGGAATGCGTGATATAAGAGAGAAAGAGAATAAAGAATTTTTGTTTTTAGTGGGGTAGTACTTAGTAGTACTATTGTGCCATAATCTTTTTTTTTAGGCTCATACGGTCCAGTTCCATTGAACTCCTTGCACACCCCAAAATCCAGCCCTACTTATAGTATCAATCATTCACAACCAAATTTGAAGCTGACTCTACCGGTAGATGATTGCGTTTTCCAAACTCAGTACTCTCCGAAATGATAATAGTATATCCAAAATCGATAGTTGAAAAATCGATATATACGGATTAAATTTTTAACCACATGCATTGTCCTTTCATATCAGAGGGAGTAACTATGCTAGGTTAAAGACTCTGGTTTCCATTTTGTCTACGTCAATTGTTCGTAACTTCGTATCACTGTGGTCTCTCCATTGACAAAAAATTTACAACGAATGATACATATAGCAGATAATTTATACCCAGCTTATGAACTTATCAAAATATAATTTTTCAATAGATAAATTTAGATGTATTTTCTTAAATGTTTTTTTGTATGGTAGAGTATTTAATTAAACTAGCCATTTTATCAAAAAAAAAAAAAATTACATTAACCGTGATTTCTCAAATCCGCCTCTCAACAAAAGATGAGTTCTCAAATCCGTGATTTTTTCAAAGTATGTTTTAACAATTTTTTTTTGTTAAGAACCATACCAAAAACACTTAAGAAAACGCACATAAATTTTGTTTTTACAAAAATTTGTTTATGTGTTTATATATAAAGTTACTCTTTATTTTTTAGATGGATTTATTATTTTTTAAATATATTTATATCTTGCTCTAAGGACACAAGTTAATGAACTTAAAATAGAATTAAAAAATAAATTTTATATTGAAAAGTTAACTTTTAAAACTTTTAAGATGTTGAATGCACAATTTCCAAAAAATAATTTTAAAAAGTGTTATAGATACTCTCTTTTATTTTCTTGAGTTTAATTTGGTTGATAGATGCATTGCATAATACTTCATCTGTTTCACAGTACATGTCATTATTTTTAAAAGGTGAATTTCTAGCCACTAAACTACTTAAAAAAAATAGATACTTTCTTTTGAACATTCACTCTCTTATCATATGAAATCTATATTAGTTCACACTTCGGTAATGTGTCCCACATAAAGTGATAAGACCCACATAAATTTCATCAAATAAAATAGCGATGGATGAAAAGAGAATGTCTTTAGCACTTCTCTAACCATTATTTTTTCAAATCATATTTTTTACTTACACTCTTAAAAATAAGTTCTTTTTCCAATGCTAATAAGGATATATAATAGCAAAGTCTCTAATTTTCGAACTTGGATCCTCTCCATTCATTACTCTCTCAATTTCTTCTATATGAAGGGACGAATACACAAAGAAGCTTTTAGAAAAAGCATAATAGTGGCACTTAATTAAAGAAAATCTAATGGTGACACTTAATTCAAAATGTATTAGGGATTTTGGGTTGCGAGAAATTGCGACTCTCTCTTTTAGTTTGTGTGAAATTGTCCAAACCACCTACAATTTGGGACCAAGAGAGTACTGCCCTTTATAGTTTATACTCAATTATATGGAGTAGTATTTAATTTATTTTCTTGATTTTATGTAAAAAAAATAAAATACATATATCAATACTTTTGCAAAAAAATTATTAGCTACTTTAATAATTTCACACAAATTATAAGTTACTTTAAATGAGAGAGAGAATTTTTTTTATTTTTTTAATTGTGAGAAAGAGAAATTATTAGTAACTATACAAAAATATTTTCATAAACTAATGAGATTTTCATTTTATTCTTTCTTGAAGAAACCAAACAATAATACATTACTACGTGATTTATAAGCACAAGGAGTGTAAATATTTTCATAAATTAATGAGATTTTAGTTTTATCGTAAATGCTTATGGAAGACTAATATATGTTCTTCATTTTCCAAATTGAGCAAACAAATGCAAACTAGATTAGATCAAATATATCCTGTCCTATCCGTCTAAATATACACAAACCTACAAATTGATGACATGATCAATAGCAACATTAGAAAAAGCACTCCAATTACCCTGCCAACACAAAATGAAACACCATAGATTAGAAAAAATTGAACAATCAAAGAATAATGTTCAGTTTCTTTCTCACCACTCTACCAAAACACAAATTACCATTCAAAACTAAAACACTTGTTTTTAACTAATTATCTATTACAATCGCTAAGCAAATAAAGAACCTTTAATGGGTCCTTCTTGTTCCAAATCATATTATAATTGTCATTTTTCTTCTTCAACATGCCGCATCAAGACTTTGTAAGCATATTTTACAAAGTACACTTCATTTTTAACATTATGGCAACACAAGTCGCTCGACATGAGGTGGACTAGCTAGAGATTCTAATGGAAATGTCATCACAGGTTTCTGCACTAAGGTTGATTCATGTAATGCTGTTTGGGAGAAGCTTTGAGGTCTTCGCTTGAGAATAAAAGCTTGCTAAAGACTTACTTCTCCCTCAAGTTATTTGTGCAATGTATTCTAAAGTGGTTGTCAACATTGTGTCTTCCATAAGAACTACATTTGTTTCCTTGAACCTCTTTTAGATGATATTGGTTTTCTTATCCTGCAACGGAATTGGAGAACTTCTCTTGTTCATATCTACCGTGAAATCAACAAGTGTGAGGATTTACTTTTTAATAAGGACCGGTCTATTACAAGCGAGAAATAACACCACGGAAATTTCACCAAGCATGGCCACCATAGGAAAAAAAATGAGTGGTGGGATGGAAAAAGTGAGACTTTGCTACAATGATATCACAATACACTGTTCAGGATGTATTCACGATTGAATTTTTCGCTACCAATTTGGATTATGTTTTTCCTTTGCTTAATTTGTATGTGTTTGCACCCCTAGCCTTGTTGTGTAGTAGTTTAATTATTACTCCCTCGATCCTATATTAGATGACATGTTTGACAATGTGTACTTTTGACTTGACATACTTTGACCATATTTTTTTACTAATATACAAAGATAAATAATATCATATAAGATGTTGGATTGGTCTCGATGAATATTTTCAAAATATTAAATTTTCATAATTTTTTCAAATAGATAATTAAATATATTAAAAATAAAAAATGTGCATTGAAAGTGTGTCAGATCAACTAGGTCATCTAATATGAGACAGAGAGTATTAAAAAAGAGACTTGTCTAACTGTTGCGCTTCTCATCAAATAAGAACCAAAACACTTGATAAAAGAGAATGCAAAAAATATCGTGATTTTTTCCTTTCTACTACAGGAAAAGAAAATCCAAACTAGCAATAGTAGGGGTAGATTTCATCATTTGAAGTAAATCCTGCAGAATTATAAATGTACTATTCCAGGTTTGCAACGAATAAGTGCTGACCGTTGGGATAATATCATAATACAAAATAGAACAGTAATCCTCTTTTTTACGAAAAGAATATAAAACTTTCATTAACATAAAACTACAAATACTCATGTTTTGTAAGAAAATAACAAAATACAGAAAAGTCAAGACATGAGTAGTAGATCTTTGATAGATTAGTATATTGCTATGTTACTCAACAAACATGTATTGAAGACACAGTTTAACCAAAGGATCAGGGCTTAAATAAAAACCACATGAACTAAAAAAGTCAAATATGAATTATACATAATACATCTACTAGTAACAGGAAACATGAAACAAGCTCGGCTAAGTATACAGAAAAACATTATAATCTTGAAAAACACAACCAAGACCAGCAGTAATCACTCACTGCACTCAATGTCTGGAATTTCCCTTTCCCCCACGTACGTGTGTACCTCCTCTTCCACCAGCACCTCGATGTTTTCTTTTACCAGAACCACCCAATGCTCTGTTTGCATCATGTTTCACTTGCATTGCTTCTGGCAAGGGAAGAATATGATCCACACATTTACGGAAGCTAAAATCATCAGCTGATTCATCCTCCTTAATGAGAAAGAAACACTTGCTTTTCCATGTAGGATGCTTGCGAACTTGGAAAGCACGGATTTTTCCCCCACCAATCTTTTGATCAGGCTCTGGATGACCTTTCATAAGCAATTCTAGTAACATTGCATGTTCATACTGCCACATAAAACAACCAAAAGTCATCCCAGTTAGTAACAAAAAATTAGGTTGTCGCTGGCGAATTCTTCATGATAATACATTAGTAACATTACAGAGACTTTATAACAAGATAGAACTGATTTAAAGCTCAATTACAAATTAGGGAGCAACTAAGTTTCAAGCAAGCTGTTCAATCCTGACATGTAGATATATAAATGAAATATTAAATCATCGTGTAATTGTATACAAACCATATCACAGACCCATGTGGAATACCAGCTCGAATTCTCTGCAGCCCTGCAGCTCAATCCAGTCCAAGGTCAGATGTTGGATTAATCTAGCAGCTGAAAGTTACTCTTACAGCTGTTGCAAGTCCAAAACCCTCAATTCATGGAAACGCTAAAAACAAAATAAGGATTTTGAAGAGTTTTTTTTTTGTAATTCACCCATGTGCTTCCTCTCATTTTAGGCTTTGTAATTTACCCAATCAAGACAATCACAAAAAACAAATTCACATAAGATTTTAAATCATTCAAGAATATATAGGTTAACAACATTGATTAAATTTGAAGAATTTGTATAAACCCTCCAAAACCCTTCTCCAATACAATTTTTTAGTTCCTCCAAATAAGGAGAGTTTTGTATTATGAAGAAAAATGAATCTCTAAAGCTCTCCCCTCCCAATCTCCTCTATTTCTTCCACTTGCTGCTTCCTTTTTTTTCAAAGCCCTCCCTTACCCTCCAAACTCGCAAACAAAGCATTAGGAGTTAGGAGGGAAAGGGACGAGAGGGCTTTGGAGGAAAGGGGAGAAAGGGAAACATAGGAGAATCCCTCACTTTTATCGGGGAATCTCTCGTGCAATGGGACTCCTCACTCTTCCCTGTCCCTTTACTCCTATCCTTTATCCTCAAAGCCCTCATCTCTCTTTCCCTCCAAACTCCTGATCAAAGTCTAAAAGGCTAATCATAAATCTCTCCCTCTGCTCGCCGCCCATCCTCCTAACCCCCTTCCTCTTCAAATCACAAGCCTTAAAAGATCAGTAACATTTCCGTATACAATTCAATCCAATTATAAAAAATCCCATCCAATTCACAAATTTGCAACCCCTTTACATCAATACTACTAAAGTTGATGAAAGCCAAGGGTTGAACTCTGAAGCTCTAGAAACTAAATGACTCAAATGTATAAAGCTACAATTTTCTGAACAAAAGTCTCAAATCAACCAAAACCAACAACAATACAAAAATAAGGGTACGGTAATAAGATACTCTTTCTTTCAAATGCAGAAATGTGTGTATATAAATAAATACATATACTCAATGAACATAATTAATAATATCATTAAGTCAATTCAAGGGATAATGCAAAATTGATAATTAATTAGATAGATGAATTGCTAACCTTGTTAACATTAAGATTAGGACCCCAAGCGTGAAGGAAACTGTTGAAGTAATCAAACAACTCCAAAGAAGTGCCGAAAGTTTTGTAACCCAATTTCACAGGACCTGATGGTTTCATCTCTTCTTCCACTTCTGCTTCCACCTTTAGCTTCTTGGAAACACCTTTTTCGTCGTCATCTCTGGCGCGCTTCTGATTGGACTCGTCATTCGCTTGTGAATCGACGGCGGTAAGTTCAGCGTTTTCAATAACCATGTCTACAGCGACGGTGGTGTTGGGCTCGACGATTTCTGGTTCCAGTGCACCGGTTTCCGTCATTTTTGTTCGAATGTGAGGGTTCTTGTTCTAAATAAACCCTATAAAGGGAACCTTATTTTATTTTTGTATTAATTAATTAATTGGGCCTGTTTTTTCATTAATTTCCATTAACTATTAAAAAAAAAAATTCACATCAAAAGTTTTCCAAACACACATGAAAATTACGCAATTACTTACAACGGTAACGAACAAAATCAACGGTAGTTAATTACAGCTGCGACCTGAAACTTAAAACAACACAGCAACATCACTAAACCATTTCTAGAAAGTTAAAACACACAAAACTCTCTCTATCAAATTGCTCCAATCTTATTTTATACAAAAATCATCCAAAAATATTCGAGTAAATCACAAGTAAGTAAGCTTAATCCTATTAACATACAATGTAGTTTGTATAAAGTGTTATTTTTGATAAATTTAGCAAAATTTTAGTGTTTAGGTTAGTTTGAAAATCTAATTATTTTGTTAGATTAAGATGTTATGAATAAATGATGTTGTTGTAATTGTTGTTTAGAGTAGGTTTAGGTACAATGTGATTGTTTTGAAATTCAATTAACATTAATTGTGATAGTAATTTGAAATGCACTCAAGGTGTTTGGTGAAATGCCTCAATGAATAATTCATGTTTTTTTGCTTTTGTTCTTGCAAAAATATGTATGGGGACGAGCGTAGAATGCAATGTGGCAAACTAACTATGACAGGTAGTTATAGGAAGGAGCGGACGAAGGCAAACCCGCATATTCCTAAGAGGGGAAGACGTAGGAACCCGGGAGGTGTAAAGAGCTCGTAGGCGGCCCAATCGTAGGTGGTTGATCCTACACTCGTGCTTGTGTATGACCCTCAGGACGAGGGATACGATCTGACTGACCAGCACTATATGGATTGGCCAGAGGAACCGTACTTTCAGCCACAAGAGGAGAAGAATGATGATGTTGAAGCTGAGGGTGAGGATGAGGATGCATATGAGGATCAGGGAGGTCATGTTGTAGGGCTTCCCTTTCCTGGAGGTCTCGAGGACATATCACTCTTGTCCAAATACGCAAAGCATGTTGCATTGCATCTCTGGTATAACACCGATAATGGAAGTGATTTTATTCTTTAAACTGTTTTATTTAATATCATTGATTTAGTAAATTTTAAATGCTAAATGTTACATGTATAAGTGGTTAAGTGATTAATTGCTTTATTGTTAAGTGATCAAATGTTACGTGTTTAAGTGATTAATTGTTTAATTGTTAAGTGATTAAATGTTAAATGTTTATGCAATTAAGTGATTAATTGTTTTATTGTTAAGTGAATGAATGTTAAGTGTTTATGTGATTAAGTGATACATTTTTTTATTGTTAAGTGATTAAATGTTAATTAATTATGCGTTTAAGTGATTAAATTATTAAGTTGTTAATTGAATTATTCTTAATTTATTTGTTTTTCAGATGTGGTTTTAATGCAAATTTAGAATTATAAATAGACTCTTTCTAGTCTCACCCCATATAATCCTAGTTACACCCAAATTTATTATTTTTTTACAATAATACAAAAATTGTCCTCTTCACCTAAATTTCTAAAAATGTTTCTTTTATTATCATTTTGAACCCTCACCCCTTTTCACCCATAAACCACCATGGATATGCAATCAATACCTACTAAAATCGCCAATTGAATCAACATCTCTTCCATTGATACATATTTGATTCATACAAGTAAGTGAATTTCATAAATTTCATCAAGTTTCTATTTATCGTTTGCTCTATGATTTATTCGATGTTGTAATTTTACCATGGATGTTTAGAGTTGTTGTTAATTTCACGTCTGTCTATCGTTATCGATTTGTTTGATTTAAGTTTACGTAAAAGGGTAACGTAATCTAAGTTTGCATAGGTCTCACGTGAATTTAGTTTACGTACATATTCTAAAAAGAAATAACATACACCTAAACTCAGTTTAGGTGGTGTATGTAAACTCAGTTTACGTTAGTTTACTTAAGTTATGTAAATTCAGTTTACATGGTGTATGTAAACTCAGTTTACATCTTAACTCATGTAAACTGAGTTTACATAAACTAAGTAAAATGAGTTTACATAAACTACGTAAGCTGAATTTACGTCTACATAGTTAATGTGCTTGAACACCTGAACATGAATAGAGTGAACATGAATACATGTACATGTAAACTTACTTTATGTAAACTCAGTTTACACAAACTAAGTAAATCTAAAAACCACCACATTTATCAATTTCATAGTTTTATATTTATGTTTCAGTAAATTTTACAATTTTTTTTTTCTCTTCAGTAAATGAACATCGAAGAAGAAGAAAATGTTGAAGCGGTTAACAATGAAAAGAAACTTGAAGAATCACAATTAGTAGATTCTACCGCTGTATTTATCAATGATAAAGTGTTTGCTACACGTGGTGATTTATTGAAATGGGCTAAAAATGTTGGGAAGGAAAATGATGTTGTTGTTGTTGTGATTTATAGGTCTGAAACAGCCACAACAAAACCAGTAACTAGGACAAGACTAATTCTCGGTTGTGAAAGAAGCGGAAAGTATAGACCTTGGAAGAATCCTAAACCTGTTAGGGGTGCATGTACCAAAAAGTGTGAGTGTCCATTTAGACTAAGAGGAATACCCTCAAAGGATGGTGAAGGATGGACTATCCATGTGGAATATGGTATGCACAACCATAATTTATCGAGCCTATTGACTGGCCATCCTTTTCTTGGACGATTATCTCATGAAGAGAAAAATTTACTCGGTGACATAACAAAGAATATGGTTAAACTGAGAAATAAATTGATGACATTTAGGGATCATAATGCTGAGAGTTTAACAACCATCAAGCAGGTTTATAATGCACGTCAATCATATCGGTCATCCATTGGGGGAAATAGGACTGAAATGCAACATTTAATGTCATTGTTGAAACGTGACAAGTATGTGTATCAGTACAAAAAGGTGGGTGATTCTGATAAGTTGAGGGACATATTATGGGCACATCCAGATTCAATCACACTTGTCAATAAGTTCCACCTAGTTTTGATTATGGATAGCACATATAATACTTTCAAGTATAAATTGCCATTGCTTGAGATTGTCGGTGTTACCTCTACCAGAATGACATTTTTGATGGCATTTGCTTATTTACAATATGAGCGCCTTGATAAATTTGTATGGGCACTACAAAAGCTGAAAGAACAAATTACATGTGGTGATGTTAGTGTCATTGTTACTGATAGAGATCTTGCCTTGATGAATGATGTGCAACTTGTTTTTCCAGATGCGGTAAATTTATTGTGTCTATTTCATGTATGCAGGAATGTGAAAGCCAAATGCAAGATGACTGTGTCTCCAAAGGAGAAACGAAAGATGGTCATGGAGGCATGGGAAGGTGTAGTATATTATTCTAATGAAGTTGAGTATCAGCAACAGTTGAAAGTGTTCAAAGAAATTTGTATTGATTTTACCATTTTTCATGATTATGTACATGAACAGTGGTTGATTCCTTATAAAGAAAGATTTGTTGAGGCATGGACAAACAAGGTTATGCACTTAGGGAACATAACGACTAATAGGGCTGAGTCTTCACATTGGAGTTTGAAGAGGATATTGCAAGATAGCATGGGGGACATATGTAGTGTTTGGGATGCAGCTTCTAGCATGATCATACTACAACACAATGAGATAAAATCATCATTCGAAAAAAGCATATTTCAAAAGGAACATTGACATAGTACTAGATTGTACGCTCACTAGTGTGGCCATGTTTCGAGACATGCATTATCGCACATTGCCAATGAGTTTGATCGGGTGAAGTACGTCGGTATTGATAAGTGTAGTTGTCGTTGCACTATTAGGAAGACTCATGGTCTACCTTGTGCATGTGAACTAGCCAGATATAGTATGATGCCTAGTGCCATCCCATTGGATGCAGTTCATATTTTTTGGAAGAGGTTAGATTTTTTTGATGATGAATTCAACAAATCATCAGAGTTATCTATGAAACCTTTGATTGATGCATTAATGAGAAAATTTGATGAGCTTGATATGTGTGGAAAAATTGCACTTAAGAGTAAATTACATGAACTTGTTTTCCCAATAACCACCTCAATGTGTCCACCTCCTACCAAAACAAATGTTAAGGGTGCACCAAAGATAGGGAGGAGAAAGTTGTCCAAGAGACAAAAATCAACAAAGCGTGATCCATCTTGGTGGGAACATGTAGATGCAGCTATTGAATCCAAAGGTTCAGTCCAGAAACTGACACCTACACCACCAATTTAGAAGTTTACAACACAACCATTGCGACAAAAGCTTACACCTCGACCTTCAGCCAATAAGGTTGATAAACCTAGACTGTTACCCTTTATGGAATGGTTACATAAAGAGATCTACCATTGCATAGATGATGTTATGGATGTAGGCCCGGATGGTAATTGTAGATATCGCGCAGTTGGCGCTTTGCTTGGTAGAGGTGAAGACTCGTGGCCTCTAATTCGTCAGGAATGTTTGGAAGAACTTCTAGAGTGGAAGGATGAATACGCAAGGATGTTTGGTGGGGAAGATTATGTTCAAGGTATGATCCAAAGTTTATATGTTGACGGATATGAAACTATGTATAAGTGGATGACTCTTCCAACAATGGGTCATGTGATTGCTTCAAAGTATAATATCACACTAGTCTCATTGTCGGTGGACATGTCGATGACTTTTTCCCCTCTAGGAGTCCATTTTCACCATCATCTAGTCTCATTGTAATTACCTACGTTAATTACTGTCATTTTGTACAGGTACATTATTACATTACTCAATGCATAAAATAGAAAAGTGTTCGTAAACCCATGCCTGTAGATATAGTAAAAACCACATCACTTAGCAACTAATTAGATGACTTGTTTGAATGAAATAACAAAAAATATAACAACAATGATACCTGTATAAGGATTGTTATAAGTGGGATAGGGCAGCAACACCCCATGCATATCCTCCACAACTATCGAGGTCACGAAAACACTCCAAATATGCATCATTTACTGCGAATGCACTCTTGTCACTAAATAGTGTGCACCTAACCAGCCATAATAAAAAAGCTCTTGCAGCCTCCACCCAACGTTGTTGCTCGCAACGTTGATTATACAGATCTAACAACCAAGAGTAACGAACCTGTGATGCGTGTGTTATCGCAAACTCTTGCCTAGTGAATGGTATGGAAACTCCCAATAGTTCGGTTAATACCCTTGCTGCTTGGTCCCTGTCAAATACATTGATAGTGAATAATGCCCCTGTGATAGGTATATGCAACAAAGACTACACGTCATCCAATGTAACAGTCATCTCTCCGACTGGAAGATGAAAACTATTTGTGTCTCGATGCCACCTCTCAACGAAAGCAGAAATGAGTCCCTTGTTAATCATCTCATAGCTGCATTTCAACAAAGGTAGGAGTCCAGACCCCTCAACTAATCGTCGAACCTCATCGTGATGAATGATAGCTCCCTTCATCTTTTTTCCGTTGCTGAAGATCCTCAACTCTCCACGATCCTTAAATATATGGAACCATATTTAACAAAAAAAATTAAAACAAACACAACAGTGGGAAATATGTTGCTACATTACCTCTCCTTCCCAAATTTGTCTAGCCACGTGGTCCCCATATGTCTTAAGAATAGAACAGTCTGTGGGACCACCGGGATATCCATGTACCTCCACACCATCAACTCTTATATCCTGATGTGGCTCATTTACTTCCTGATGTGGCTCATTGGCTTCATGATGTTGCATATAGGCTTCACGAGGTGGGTCATCGACAGGCCCCTTCTCTGATGAAGTAACTTGTTTGTTGCGACATCGACGTGTAGACGCAGTAGGCCTAACACACCCTTTTTCATCTGTAATAAATATTCGTGCCATATCTGCACAATAAGGAATATTATTGAGCCTATTTGATGTCAACATAGTAATAACAAATACATAAATAAACATTAACGTATTCAGTTCATTCAATAGAGCAATAACAAATACATCAACAAAGTTTTCTTTTTTTTATTTAAACACCGAAAACCAACTTCACATGTTAAACCACTATCCACCAAAACCAAATACAAAGACTATAAGACTAAGGTAACTTCTTATTTGGATTCAATAACAAATATCAGCAACTAGACGCCATTATAAATCCCTGCACTGGGGAAGTAGCAGAGTACTTTTAGTTGCCATTACAGTCAGTTACCAACAATTTTAAGGTACTTGTCAATGCTGTGAGGATGAAAGTCATTGCTAATCTGATACTGAGTTTTCCTGAAGAGAGGTCTGTCATTGTTCTTTCTGCTATGGGAAAAACTACTAACGAACTTTTACTGGTATTATTATTGCTTTTCTATTCAACACTTATTCTATTTTTTAAAGGCTTGATTTTTTAATTCTTGTATATATGTACACTAATTTCAGTTTTTGGGTCGGTTTGGATAAACAACTTAATTAAGCGTGTATATATATATGTTATTACTATACTAAAAAATGTATATACACCAATTTTAGTGTTAGAGTGTATTTGGATAAACAACTTAATTAAGTGCTTATCAGATGAACACTTAATAGATAGAAGCTCTTTCTATAGTAAAAAATTTCTACTTGAGGATGAAAGCATTTCCATTGAAGCATTGTCAACTTCAAAAAGCAGCATAAATACCAGTGACATTTAAATGCCACCATAAATACCAGTGGTTTAATATTCATTTACATGAGCTCTATATTTGTCAGATTCAATTATCATATCAGCTTTTATGTAGACCAGATGTGTGAGTACCAATTTACAACAATGATTATGTGTAGAATACAAGCTTTAACTGAACAAGAGGGATAAAAAAAACTATATTATATAATTTGTATAAGCAATTCAATCAATAATCATGTGAAGTAATGATTAGATTCTACAAGACCGATAGTGTCCTAAAGAATGATCTAAAGCTAAACCAGAAAACCCTATTGTGCACACAAGCAATATTGATATGCGGTCTCTCTAAAATGATTAGTGAAATTGAAAATCATTGATTACACTAATCCTTCACCTTTAGTGAAAATTACAGGACTAAATTGACTGATTCAAAACTCAGTCTCATTCACTTATGTATTTTTCTCAAATTATAGCAGGTGTCAATGTTGTGTCAATTTTTCGTTCAATGTTTCAAGAATTATTCTAAAAGTTTGTTAGTTCCAAAGATTTAGTTTTGAATGATTCAATTCAGTTACTGGTACGTAAAATGAATTCACGTATTAAAATGATGTGTAGGATATGTGAAATGAATTCACGCTAACCACAAACCATAAAACACCAATACCAATTGCAAACAACAACAAAAAAATCATAGCATTCTTATTCAAATAGAACATAACATAGAATCAATACAGTCCAACTAAGAAAATGATAAATCACTAAAAACAAAGCAATTAGGAGACCGGATCACTAAACTATGCATGCCGAAAGAGATGAAGAATTGAAAACTTACAGAACCTAATGGAGAAGACACGCGAGCGATTGGCACGATTGGATGCTTTTGAAGATGAAGGCGCGGTTGGCAGGAAGGAGATGAAGGCACGCTTGGCTTCTTTTTGGGTTTGAGGGGATACATGAACTTAGAATACGTAACTGTGTGTTTTGTGGGTTTTGAATTGAATTGAATTTTTATTTTAATTAAAGAGTATATTAGTAACTTTGGGATGTAACTTGGATTATTTGGGGTGTGGGTAGTATCTGTCTTATAAATACTGGGAAGAAGGTGAAAGATCTTAGCCGCCCTAAAGTTGGTATGGATTGGTTTTGGAATCATGTGAGAGTGTGTGGATTAAAACTGATGCTGATGTAGCTGTTAATTTACGTTGTTGATTTGGATTAAAACGCTGCATTTTAAAAGTTCTAGGGTGTCAAAACGTTACGTTTAATAGTCACAAATGATCATTCTAGCACTATAAATTTAATTTAATAGTGTTAGAAAGACATTTGTTGTTGTAAATAGCTGCCTTTCTAACACTATAAATGATCATTTGTGATCATTAAACACAACGTTTTGACACTCTAAAGCTTTTAAAAGACAACGTTTTGATCCAAGTCAATAACTTAACATCTACACCAACATCAATTAATTATTAACTAACATCAGGGGTAACGATGAAATAGTTTATCAACTAAAATGACATATTTGAAACTTTTGAAAATTAAAGGACTAACTTGAGAATTCTGTTATATTAAAAGGATCTAATTAAAACTTTCGAAACTTAAAAATTCTGTCAAACTAAAATTACCAAAAGTAGTATTTAGCCTTAATTAATTGAGCCTGCTTTTTTCCCCATTAATTATTAGGGGAGTGCCAATTCAACTAAGACTTATTAGCTTCTTGTGAAGAAAAAAAAAAGACTTATTAGCAAAAAAATAAATATATATTTCAACTAAGACGGTTCTTTATGATAAACTAACACGGTTTATTTTCTTATCCTATTGATTTATCACGAGTTCTATAGATTTCAGATTATGTAATTTAATAAGTGTAAAATGCCCTTTAAAATTAAAATTGTCAAAAACACGTTAAAACGCCCTTTAAACACACACTATTTTATTGAATAGGTTTTGTCAATGAGTGTCCAAACATTTTAAATTAAAAAATTATTCTTTAAAAAAATCAAATATTTCAATTTCCATGATTTGAATCACAATTGCTTTTCCTAGTCATTTTGTGACATTTTTCTTGTCACAATTTTGTTGTCCTCTTTGATATGAAATGGAACTTGAATCACAACCGCTTTTTCTTGTCATTTTTTGTTCTTTGATATTTTTTTTTCCTTTTTTTACAAATAAGGAGAATGATCGGATAGATTTTTGTTCTTTGATATGAAATGGAAAAAGAAAAGCTTTTGACGTTCGAATACGTGGATTTTTTTTTTGGCAGTTCTATGTTAGGTTAAGTAGAGTTACAATGACTCTTGAAGAAAACAATCCTTGTTCTTGAATTTTTTTTAATTTTATTTTTAAATAATTAATTACTAATCATTTTGCAATTCATAAAATGATATAATTAAGAATTTGAGTTTTCAAGAATTAACAAATAGTGACATGCCATTCATATAACATCAAAATGTATGCTAGGTTAGCTTAAATTATCCCACATCATCGATTTTCAGTCAAATTTCGGGTTGTACAAAATTTCTAAAATACAAAGACGAGGCAGCTAAATTAAAAAATTAGAAATAATGGGACTGAAATCCTATATGGAGCGGAATGAAGGACCAAACATCCCTTTCCATATTCATTAGTATTATGTTGTTTAAAAGTATGAGAATGAATTATTTTCATTAGAATTCTCCTAATTGCAAATTCTCAACCATCAAACATGATAAATAATTCCAATAGAGAAGATTCTTTCCCAAAAAACCAATAAAATATAAAAGAAATAAAAATCAATTTAATTCTTCATGATGCTTCTTATGTTATATAATTTGACATAACTGATAAATAAACTCATGAGTTCGTCCTTAAAAAAAAAACTCATGAGTTTGATATATTATAAAGAGTTATTAATTTTCCTAAAAAAAAAAAGAGTTATAAATTATTATTATTTTTAATTTTTTTTGTCAACTATATTTATTGTCAAAATCTTTAATATGATCGCACACGACGTTACCAGAGCAGGGTCGCATGTACATCCTCATCATTTCACTAGATTCATGAAAAAACAGATTGTAAACAATATAATTATATAAAAACCAGATAATAACACATAAAGAGTAAAGAACAAAACCGATCCTCGAAAAACACCATTCATAGACTTTAACGGTCCATATCTAAACCATTTTTATAGGCATATAAGGGTGCGTTTGTTTCAACTTTTAAAAAAAAATAGATTTTGTGTTAAAAGTGACAAAAGTGATTTTTTTATAAAAAAAAAAAAGGATTTTTTTCAAAATTAATCCCAAACAAATACCCTAAAACTCTACTCAGAACCACAAAACCATAGTTGTAGGGTAAATAAACCAAACCAAAACACCAATATATAGCTAGCCCTCCCGTATCAAGAAAACCTGAAAACGACCCATCTACCAAAATAATGAAGTTGTCAAAAACCACACCTTCATAATTTCATAAACCACATAGTCACATTCATATCTATTGTACAACTTTTCCAAAAATTGACCTTCAATCCAAATACCAGCTTAAAACCTCAAAAAATCACCTTCGATGTTCATATATTATCTTAAGAAGATTCACATATACATAATATATCATCTGCATATTAAAGTTGAGAAATAACCTTTTGGCCAACTCTAAACCCGTAATTTTTTTCCCACCACAACATTTCTCATCAAGCCATTGAACCCCTCATCAACCAACAAGAATAAAAATGACGCTAGCATACCACCCTATATTAACCTCAGGTGATATGCTTCCATTAACTATAACTAACAACTTCCCCACAAAAATATGGGCACAAGTCCACTTAATTCATTTATTACTACAACAAAGCCTACCAGGCATGTCTCTAGAGACCCCAAATCGACTGAGTTATATGCATTTTCAAAATCTACTTTAAAGAGTAAATATTTCCGACCCATTTTCTTCACCATTCCATAGACCACCATCAACCAAATTTCTTCCATTGATAAAAGTCAATTGAGTGGTAGCAACCACCGCATTCATCACCTGGGCTAACCTCACGGCCAACACTGTTGATATTAATTTGTATAAACAAGCAAGAAGAGATATCGACTGAAAATTCGTCAATGAAAATAGGGAGGCCATTTTCAACATCAACCTAACAAAGTAGGAGATACAATTGTTTGGTAAAGTAGCATTACCGTGACATTGATCAAACATAGGGATGGGAATGAGCCGGGATTTGTTTAAATAGGCTAGGCCTAGTTGAAAAAACTGAGGTTTAAGCCTTGACCTTTTACCTATCAAAGGCTTTATTTTAAGCCTGACCTGACCTTTTTTAAAAACTTGGCCTGGCCTATTAGCCTGTCTAAAAGCATAGTTTGTGTTACAAATTTCAAACATAGTCTGTTCATCAAAAAGAAAATCCTTTCAATTTGTGCAATGTACTTAATACTGAGATAAACATTAATTAGATACATATTAAACTAATGAAACACAATTGTAAAATTTATAGATGGATAGAAACTCAAGAATAATCATGTCTGATAACAGCAAGGATTTCAAACTTAATCTAATAACCATACTTGACCTTAGACATATCAGTAGCAAGCACGCGCGCGCGCACACACACACACATCAGTACGTAGCAAGCCATACAAAATATTAAAAAAAACTAAAATAATAATAATTGTGGTATGAGAATTTGAAGGATCAATAATTCTTTTTTATATATATAAATATAAATAATAAATATGGAAAAATATAATATACTCGTATACGGGCCGGCCTGATAGACTTTTGTATAAGCTTAAGCCTGACCTAATTAAATTAATAGGCTTTTTAAAAAGCTCAAGCTTGACCCATTTATTACACGAGTTAGGCCGAACCGAGCTTTTAGTAGGCCGAGCCATAGGCCTCTGACGACCGGCCTGACCTATTCTCACCCCTAATTGAACATGATTGTAACCTCTCCTTTCAAAATGTGTCTAAAGAACTTTACAAAAGCAAAATTGAACCTGCCATGTTCTCAAATGTTTGTTACCACCGCACTATAATAACCTCTTCAATTTTGACATAGAGAAAAAGTTTGTTAAATCTTTAAATAAATGATATTTGTACAATTATTTTGTAAAAACTTTTAAATAATTTTCTCTTTCACGCTTACTCCTTCTCTTTATGTTTTTCTCAGTCAATTATTTTTGACCATAAAAAAGAAAAAATAAAATTATCTAAATAATTATCTTAAAATAATCGTAGAAATATCATTACACAAATCTCCATTATGTTAGGAAATACCACCCATCTAACTTTGGCTGCTCTCCATTTGAAGCAAGTGTTAATGTTTAACACATGTTATAACTTTTGTTAGAAAAAAAACACATGCTGTAAGTCTGTAATTTGATTTATTTATTCCTAATCTGACAAGGGCCCGTGATGTCTTTTTTGGATAGAAAGGGCCCGTGATGTCATTTGATGATGTCGTGTGCATTTTATTGCTTTTATGGTTCCACTTTCTTCAACTTATGGTTCCAATTTTTTTGAATGGGTTCCACAATTTCTTTCATGTTATAGGAGGAGTTTCTCATTTTGTTGCTTTCTTTTTAATAAAAAATTATTGTTTTTTTTTTAAAACTTCTTCGATTTACACAAATTTCTAAAAGAAAAGAAACACACATAAATCATACAAGGTTTTTTTGACATAAAATCATTTTTTATAAGCAAAGTCTACAAGTGCAAATGACAAAGGAGTCTAAATGGCTTAGCCAAAATATGATTTTAGAGCAAAAAAACAAAAATAAATATCCAAAAACAAAACTCGTTAAGGTCGCTTTGTATCCTCTCTGTTCAAGAGCTGGCATATCTTTCTGCACCATATATTCTCCGCAACGTAGTAATTGACAATATTTACAAAGAATAGGAAGGAAGAAAAGTTACGGAGAAAGAGAACAAATATTGGATACATTTATAATATTCAAGCTCAAGGAACATAAATTCAGAAGTTTAATTTTCTTTTTACAAGAATAAATTTCTCTAATCTATTGGTAATTAATCAACACTTACAAGCACACTCAAAGAAAGAAGAATATGAAAAGAAAAGTACACATGAATCAGTTAATTGAATACACATGTAATAGAATGAAGAAACATAATCAGGATAAATTTAGGTACTGACTACCTCAGTCTGTACTTTTCTTTTGTGGAAGTTCCTATGACAACCACAAGCAGCACATGTAAGTGCTTCTTCCCCTGAACATGCCATGAATTCCATACATCCATCAACAGCATAGCCTCCACTATAAGCTGCATGATTCTTTTGACACTCTCCATATCCAACAATATTTCTTGAAGATGAAGTACTGTTGCGTTTCACCACCACCACCACTTGCCGTTTTTTCATGTTTTAATGAATTTCTCTTTGATATGAATTCGAGTCAATTCCTTCTATTTCTTCATTTCATTTCATATGAAAGAGACGTACGGTCAAGATATGGCTAAGCTATAGACCTAGGTAGTTAGTGTTTGGTGACTAACCCTAACCCTAACATGTGTAGATTTATATTAAAAAGCTAGTAGGGGTAAGGCACTAGGTATGATGAAGAGAAGGAAAATATGATCATATATATAGCTTAATTATGAAGAATCGACCACACTTTATTATTGGTGCATGCTCATATAGTATTTCCACAATATACAGCTAAATGTGGTGCCCTCCTTTTCACAAACGGACAATACTAAAAATTGGAACTCAAGGAAGGAATGCTTGTCCTTATGCTAGCCATACAACTATGGAATTATCTTGAATTGATAGCTCACCTATCTCAAAACGACCCAAAAGGAGAACATAAAATTTAGATGTGGCTATATATAAATATTATATCCATACTATATGCACAAATTAGGTGTGTTGGGTGAATTGCTTTTTGCCGAAATTCATTAGATTAACTATTTCAGCCTAGTCAGCCACTATTTTTTATTTAAATAGTGGGCCAATTTTAACTTAAAAGACTATAATGATGTAGCTCTTATAACTGTGTGACAACAACTCATGTACGAATCTAATAATTATAAGACCATTCTCCTACTCTCTTATACAAACGTGGACTCTTATCTTCTATTTTTTAGATCAAATCATGGACAATAACATTCCAAAATTTTAAATATCATATCCTCTTCGACATCATCATATTAATTAAATCATGTTTATGTTTTCATGTATTTTTATTTTTTTGGATAACATTTTTTTATGTATTTATTTATACAAAACCGTGGCTTATAAAAGTTCCCATTACACAGATCCAATGATCAATAGAACACGACTAAGACAACTGCAAATAAGTTGGAAGCTAGTTATCCCTTTGTACTCTGTTTCATCTAATATATATAAATATATATGCCATTAACAAAAATCTCCCAAATATCATAGGAAAATTTCAAAGCGCTTTTTTATCATGGAGATTAATCATTGATATTGCTCTTTTACCTTTTAAATTAGGCAAATATTTGTGCTCGATGAGTGTTAAAACACTATTTTCTAATAATTTTCTTTAAAATTTACTATTTCATTAGATAAAATTAGCATGAACCTTAAATTTTATAAATGAGTATCACATAAAGTGTGGAATCCACACAAATTCCACCTAATAAAATATTGAGTGTTATAGAAAATGTTGAAAAAAGAATGTTTCTGGCCTTTCTCATCATGTTCAGGGGTGACCTTGAGGGTGGGCGAAAGGGGCGGCAGCCTAGGACATCATTCTCTTCGGGGCACTAAGATTATTATTTTTACTTAATAGTCAGTACTATATAAATATATTTCTTTGGCAAAATTATACTTTTAGTCCCTTAACTTAATTTCAGGTAACAGTTTGATCCTTTATCATTTTTTTCATTTCAATTTTATCCTTTTGGTCCATTTACATAGATTTTCAAGCTTCCAATCTAATATTCATATGAGAACATAGATGAAAGACCATGAATTTGAAAATTTAGAGGCCATAAGAAAATAAATACATGAGTTTTAAGCTTGAAAATCTATATGCAAATGGCCTAAAAGGACAAAATTGAAATGAAAAAAAAAGATAAAGGACTAAACTGTTACCTGAAATCAAGTTAAATGACTAAAAATGTAATTTTGCCTAATTCTTTTTAACCCTCTCTAAGTAATTCTATTGAAAATACATTTTTGGAGAACCCTTGATTATGAATGAATATTTTGCAACAAAAAATGTAAGAAGAACGTCATTCAAATAATTAAAAATGCACAATTTTATTAATTAGTCTAGGGTATCAAAAATCTTAGGGTCAGCTCTGATCATATTATCATATGAGTTTGTTATAAATATAGTTGTTATTATTATTATTTATTGTCAAATATCTTTGTTATTATAATTGTAAATTTAAGTACACACATATACCCAGGGACGATAACTATAACCATAAAAAGGCCCACCATAGTAGACATGTTTGATATTGAAAGGGTGTGGATTCTTCAATTATGCCAAGTAATACATTCTTGAGCATGCATGAGGAGCCTCCAACAATAATATATCAAAGTAAAGAACTAGAAATGACAAGCCCACAATGGGGCAAAAACATGTGCAGACATTTGAGAAAATGACAAAAGGACAAAAACATGTGATTGGCAATGACCAAGTGGTGACGTATTCACTTATCAAATAGAAATTAAAGGATTTTTTTTTTCAATTAATATTTTTTTGACCAAAGCAATTTCAATACAAAATGACATATAATTATGAATATGAAAGCTAACATAAGATAATGAACTCTTGCTAATAAATGAACAATACTATTTGCTTGTCTCATAATGTAACTTATTTTAAAGTTTTGATTGATTTTAATTGAAGTTTTCCAAATATCAATAATAGCGCCAAACATGAAATTGATGTTGAATCTCCTAACTTTGTCGTCAACCACTTGCTTGCAATCAAGTTCAATGGACACCTTAGATAGACCCACGCTACCAAGCCTTTTTATTGTTTCCTTTATGCCATCTGCCTCTGCTTCGTGTGGTTGTGGTAATCCAAAAAACCAAGTTGTTTTGCTTTACGAACTCTCCTAGGCTACTTCTGTTGCACATTCCTATTCCAATTCCACAACACCTTTTTTCCTTGAAAATTGCTGCATCGATATTGTACTTGACCTCTCACACCTCCGATTTGCTCCAACTGTAATGATTATGACTTATTGGTTTGTTAGAGTTTCTTTCTCCTCCGTCCCTGTAGTATACATGTTCGCTGGCGTGTTGCCATTTTAACAAAGATTCGTGTGCCAAATCCACCGACATACGCGGATTCGTATTTATATCACTCCAAAGCTTCTCATTTTTTTCTCTTCCATATGTACCACAAAGTCATTACAAATATAAGGAGTTGTTGATTATGTAGTTGTTCGAGTAGTTGAAAGGAGAGAGATACAAATCCATCTGCTACTTCCAGATTCTCTTTGATGATATGCCACAACTCTGTCGCTTCTTACACTGCTGCTAACTTCCCACAACCGAAGAAAACATGTCAATCATTTTCACATCACACATCACACAATAAACATTGCACTGAACGCCGCATTTTTTTAAGGCATTATCTTGTTGGTAGGCAACAACGCGTCACCCTCCATAGGAAAACCTTCACTTTTTGGGGTACTTTAAGATGCCATAGTTTTGTCTAGTTGCCCTCCACATGTAAGTCTGTGTTATCAACTAAACTTTCCATGATGTGCTGATAAATGGAGCTAACACTATATTTACCATACATTTTTCTCCTCTTCTACCTCGTCAATGACGGGCATAACAACAATTGTTTGCACATCTCTTTCATTAAATATTCTTTTGATGATGTCTCTCCACCACACATGTGCATTATGGTCGATTAAATCACTCACAACCAAGTTCTCCACTCCCAGAGCGATCAGGCTTGTTACAAAACCTCTATTCTCATCTTGCAGCCATGGATACAACCAAACCTTAACTGAACTATTCCCCACTCTCCATCTGAGACATCCTCTGACCACTACCTGTGAAGCATGGATACTACGCCAAACAAAACTCGGGTTATGACCTAGCCTTGCATTAACAAAATCTCCCTTGAAAAATATATAGCTTTGAATAACAAAACTCGAGTTTCTAGCCTCCAACCTTACTTCCTCAGCATAGCAAAATTAAATCCGTATGAATGCGAAAACTCATACCATTGTGTTCCTTTCTCATAGCCAACTTGTCCCATTTTAACCAATTTATTCCTTTTCAGTTGTTTATATTCGACCCCCACCAAAAAGAATTCAATATTTTTTAATTTCATATCCTAAGGTTGTCGACAAGAGGAATTAACTCTACAATATATCGGGATAGATTGAGCAACAAATTTGATCAGCACCTCCCTTCCAGCTTTGTTCATCCTCAATTTTTTTACACTCGTTTGACACATTTTTTTTACTCAATTCTTCCATCAAATCACCAAGTTATCACATTTACCACCTCACTTTTTTTTCCCTCACTTTCTAGCGATAAATGGAGTTTGTGTGTTGAGGAATTATTTTCCTTATATTTATTAATGTCAAGAGGAACATTAATGTGCTCATTTTACCTCTTATTTTTAAAAAACTATGTTTATATTTTTCAGTAACATGAACGATATAATAAATAACATATAAATTTTTATCTTTTCCAATAACATGACATCAACAATATAACTTTTTGTTGGCAACTCAATTTTTTTTTTTTTTTTACGGATTAAATCAAAACCTTATCTTAAAGGTAGATGTATAATAATAGTTTAATTCAACTTAGTCCCAAAAAATTAAGGATAAATTTGTATAGGAGTATTTTTAATCATTCAAAAGAAAAAGTCACGCCATAAAAAAACGCATTCCCTTTGTAAACTATAGATATATTGGTGTACCTCTCTTTTGTGTATTATATAAACGATATTAAATCATTTAATTTTTTTTTTGAAGAATAAAAAATGAAATATATTAACACTGGCAATGGATCCTCTTAAGCACGAGGTGTATTAAAGAGGCCACCCCAAAAGGAATAAATAGTCGATGCATAATTACAAAGAAGAGGTTAGTCGATACCCAAACACAGTAACGGGTTCGACCACCAGTTATGATTGCCATAAACAAAATTGACATTGTGAGCTTTAAGCCACCAAAGAGAATGATATTTAACTTTTTCTAAAAGATCTATCATGGTAGTTTGAGTATTCTCAAAAACCTGTTGTTACGTTCATTCCAAACTATCCACACACCCAGAAGCCACAAAAGCTGCATAAAAGAACGTCGTTTTCGTGACATTCCAATGAAGTTAGTAAACTGAAAGAAATGATCATGTAATGTAAACGGATCAACTCCGGAAATGCCCAACCAGTTCCTTGTATGCTGCCATATAAAACTAAAGTATGCACAATGAAGAAACAAGTGAGTTGCCGATTCGTCAAACCCACAACCCGCCACACACGTAACATTTGCTTGCTGAAGAATGCGCCGCCTGAAAAGATTAAATTTCGTGGGCAGCCTGTCTTGAAGCAATCGCCATGCGAGGATAGAAACCTTCAGGGGTACCTGCTTATGCCACACAAGCTCTCCTGCTGCATCAATCATAGGAGCCGACTGATAAGTTAGAAGATGATAGGCTCCGCGCACTGTATAGCCTCCCACAATATCAGGGAGCCACTGCCACCTGTCAAAGACATCAGTTTGCATAGCAAAATTGTTAAGTAAAAGGCGACACTCGCCTAACAACTCCTCCCACGACCACAACCGTCTCCTCCATCTCCACGCATCTCCCCTACCTCCCAACCACGCATAAACATATCAGCCACCGTAATGTGCTTATTCAAAGCTAAGCCAAATAAACGGTCAAAACGCCTGCACAACGGAACATCTCCTAACCATCTATCCTGCCAAAAAAGAGTATCTGAACCATCTCATACCCTCCTCTCCACCCTATCAGCGAACCATCCCCCTCCATCAACACCAATACCATCCCTAATCTTCACTATCTCCCTCCACCAAATAGAAACACTCCGGCCCCCCTACCTCCAACCTTCCATCCTCCTCACCATATCTCGCCACCAAAACCCTATACCATAACCCGCCTCTATCAATCAACATTCTCCAACACCACTTACCTAGCAAAGCTAAATTAAATTCTCTCAACTCTCTCACCCCCAAACCCCCGTACTCCTTTCGAGAACATACATAGCTCCAAGCGATCCAGGAAATTTTCCTATTAAATCATTTAAATTGATAGATTGTATCGATACAATACAAATTTAAAGTCGTTAAAAATAAAAAGGATGAATTTAAAAACAAACTCACAACATTCATGCTAATAGCATAAAACAAAAGAGTGTATATGCATACAAATATGACTACATTTAAACCTCCGCAATACTCATGTCTCCGGATCTGCAATGTTGACAATGTCAACTCATTGATTGAATCTGCATTTGATCAAAGTTAATCCTTCAACTTGAATCAAATAAACATCGCACTAGACGAGAAATAAAAACACGATGCAGAAAGATGGGAAATCAAAACAAACAGAGTAGTGCTAAGACGACGAAATCATAAAAACAAACGGATAAAGACTGAAACTATTTGGAAACCAATTATTTAACTAAAAGAGAAAGAAAACTTGGAGCAGTGATTCTAGGTTAAAATTGACCATAAAACATCTATCTTCGATAGACCAAGAAAAAAAAAGTGGTGACAACTATGATTTTCGAAGGAAAAAAGAGAGAGAAAGAGAGAAGAATGTGTATTATATATTACTATCGAAAAGACGAGCACTCACGTGTCCATCTCTTATTTAGAAAGAGAAAAAGACAACTCAAAAGAGCTTAAATGAGTTTTTTTTTGAAGGAAGCTGAAATGAGTTATTTTCTTTATATATAACATACATTATTAAATGAATTGTTAGAAATTTTATCACAATAAACTTGAGGTTGAGTACTATAGTGCAAGGTTTATACCCACGCCTATGGGTGTACAAATTGACAGGGTAGGCGCGGTTGTGTGTATCTTACCTGGTCCTACTATTGTTTGTACATATATCAATTTTTTTAGGCTCGGACCTCATCCCCTTAACTTGATAAAGCTTGACGAGGGACGAGTTTAATAAGAATGGTCTTTATATGACAAGATCATGTTGGTCCCTAGTCATCATATAGTAATTATTGATATCTAAAAAAAGTTTATCATATTAATCCACTTGAGTTGATTTAATGGTGTTGGCTCGAAACTTTGAAGTGTGTTCCTCTCGAAGTCTCAGGTTTGGTTCTCTCTGTTTTTAAATTCAGCGAGCTAGTTTGACATCTTAAAAAAAATCATGTTAGCCTAAATAGGTGATTAGGTTTAGTCGAGGAAACCCCCTAACCGAGAGAAGGTTAAATGGAGGCTAGAATAGCCAAGCAAGGAAGAACATATTCTTTCTCGAGTCTAGTGGCTAGGAACGTGGGTATGAAAGATCTCAGATTGAGTTAAAGCGCATGTTTATAACGTCACTAACCAAGAAGAGCGATGGGAGAGGAGACACTTTCGTGGGGAGCTGCAAACCAATGATTTTGTCAACGAATCATGTCGTGAAAGAGGAGACTAAAAGCCAAACTTGGGGCGCTACAATCCCCTCAATGAGGAAAACCAACACACTACTCGCGAAATAAGACGAGCAGATGTTGAAGGTAATTAAGACACATCCAATCAAATACAAAGCTTAATTTGCTATTTTTATCTCTTTATCAATATGTATTTATCTACCTTTTTTACGTATGTCTTAGTCTAGTAGCTCAAAAGACAAAAATAACCATACTTAATGTTCTAATGGAGTAGTTAAAAATTCCAAAACTAGCTTCAATCGTTTGAAGAAAGGGAATTACAGTCGAAGATATCAACCGAACCTCTGTTAAATTCTTACTTCATCAATAGTAATAGATAATTTACATAACATACTAATAATTGTCTTAGCAATATTTTATAAATTTATTTGGTATAACTACTTCAATCCTGTATCAACACAAGGTGCAATACAACTATTATGCTATAGAATAGAGACTACTAATATAAATTTTAAAATAACATATACAATGTAACATAATAAAATAAGTCACACCCAATAAACCAAATAAAATAAAAAAAATGTTAACAAATGTCATAAATACATTGTTTAAGCATTTAAAAGTAGCAACTTTTATATTGGAAATTGTACGATTATGACTTTAACAAGTATTTGACTTGTATTTTTAAGATATAATTTCTTTTTGTGCGTTCCTTAAACAATATCTTTATGACACTTGTTAACAAGAACCATAAAATAGTTTATAGTATCAAATGTGAAATCTCAGTACGGAGGGAGTATGCAATGAGTTACACAAGTAAAAAAATCTCGTGTGTCCTGAAGAACTAATGAGACAGGTGACCCAAGTGTCAAACCATACCGATCCCTTGCTATACCGGTCAAGTCCTTGGACACTCCTTTGTCTTCATTTCATTTTCGGGTAAGAATCATAATTGACCGATATCTTACGGGACATGATGAGTTCATGACATGCAAGGCTGATAATGAACCAAATCTGTTTAAGCCTCGATTCGATAATTGATTAGTTGAATATAGTTTATGAATCAAATGAGTTGAATTTGAGTTTAAAATTAAATTTGTTAAATAAATGATTTTAATTTGAGGTATGAATAGTTCGACTTGTTTAGTTAATGAATCAATTCCATATAAATAATATCTCATCTTTTACATTAAAAATCCTCTCATCTAATACATTAAAAAGACTGAGACTATAAATCTTTTTCATGGAAGATTGAGATTACACTTAGAAAGCCAAGAGCCAGGATAAAATTAAAGAGAGAAAGAAAGAATAAACGTAAAAGAAAAATAAAGAAAGAATAGAAGCAAGTAAATTACACATGTTGTAACTCCCACGGTCCAATATTGCCTGATTGTAGCTCCAGTGTTGAGTTGAGTTTATATGGCGACAAGTAAATGAGATTGTTTATAGTTTAGCAAAGACAACCACATTATCAGCTAGTTTTGAGATCTTAGTTAAAATATTAGATTGTATTGAACACATCCTTATTAATAAAATGGTATAGTTTCTCTTCTTAAAAATAAAAAAAAACTACTAAAATTGTGCTATATTTCTCTATTTCTTATGCGTGAAAAATAAGAAAAGGGACGTAATACAATGCGCTTTTATTTTTTTTAATCAACTTGAGAGAGAAATTAAAGTTTTCCTAAAAAAATAAATAAGAAGAAAAATTAAAGTTGGACCTAGTTTTAATTATAGTGTATTTTCTTTTTTCTTTTGTTCATGAAATTTTCTTCAAGCTATTAAAATGAACCTATCGAGTTGTTCATGAGCATGAATCATGTTGAACTCGAACTTAAAAAATAGTTTGCGATAAACTTGAGTCGAGTTTTGAATCGATATAAATATGCATTGACCTTCTCGTTGTTGCTTCCTCTTGGTCAATACTGTTAGAAACAAATAATTAAAAAATAAAGAGTGAATTACACCCTCCTCCTCTAAAAGAAGCTTGAATTACATTCATCTTCTCTCTTATGTTAAAATATACATTTTCATCCCTTGAAATGTAAAACATATACTCCCCTCCCCTATGTGATGCTTGAATTACAACCCTTCCTTTTATCTATTTAAGCACTAAACTTTAATCTATTTTAGCATAAATAAATATTTTTATGATACCTAGTAATTTCGGACCACCATTTAAGAAAAATAAATTAATTTACATATAATTAAAATATAAAATGGAGGAGAGTCAGATTAAAAAAGGTAGATGAAGACTTAGGAAAACTATTAGAGAAACCACTAGAAAAGATTTAGAGGTCAATGAGTTGGATCCGAATATGGTTTATGATAGAACAATATGACGTCATTTGATCCATGTAGCCGACCCCACTTAGTGGGATAAAGCTTGGTTGTTGTTGTTGTATAATTAAAATGTAAATGATAAATAAATTTAAATATTTTGTTATTAATTTTTATAATTAAAATATAAAAATCACTTTAAAAAACCATATTTAGTCGACTTTTTTAAATAACCATATTTAATCGACTTTAGTAATTTTCCACATATTTTAGTTTTATTCTGTGTTGCTTCGTATTTTATAATAGAGTTTAAAACAAGGTGTTAATGAAATTGTGAATCAAAAATAGAGAAAAGTGCACATTCAAATTTTGATTATATTAAAATGGATCCGCAATACTGTTTTTCTTCGGAGTGTGCTAGATTTTTTATTTTTTTTTTGCTAAATTATTAGAAATAAAAAATTATTAAGGAAGGAAAGTGTAGATTTTAGCATAAGAAGAGAGTGGAATGCAATTCAAACTTCTCTTAAAGGGAGTGAGTGAAATATTTTCTAATATATTTTGCATAAGAGAGGAGAAGAGTGTATATTTAAACATAAGAGGGACATAAATCTTTCAAAAAAAGAAAGTGTAATTGACTCAATAATAAAACAGTACATAACATAACTTTTTTTTGAACCTACAAATTGTCAACATATCATTTTCTAAGTATAAACATTTAGCAATAATTTTCACATTGCATGGTATATGGTAACGAAGACCAAAATTATAAATATTGGCTCAAGTATCCCTAAAAGAAAAAATATATTGGCTCAAGCGTTTGCTACATGATGCACTAATTATAAACATTTTAAATTTACTCCATTAAAAAAACATTTTAAATTTACTTATGTTTTTGTCTTTCTGTTTTTGTTGGCAAGAATGATAAAACTGTAAAAAATAAATAAGTGTAAGGTATAAGTTGAAGAAAAATATATTACACCAAAACACAATATTTTTTAGGGTTGAATAAGTTTTTCGTCCCTATAATTATAACAAATTTTGATTTTAGTCCCTAAAAAATAAAATAGAATATTTTCATCCTCACAACAAAATTTATTTTGTCTTTGGTCCTTAATGACCAGTTTACGTTCATATGAATGTCAAAATTATAACTCTTTTATGACTAGGATGTATCCATGTTATATCCGTTTATTATGTTCATAGGCTTAAATGCACTTTTCACCCCTATATTTCAAAAAGTTGCAATTTTGACCCCTTAAAAAAAGGATTATTAGACCCCCTAACTTTTGTTCATCTTTTAAATCACTGATTTTGACCAAGTCAAAGCCTAGGTGGTAGGTCACTGAACTGATTTGGGCAAACAACTGTGTGATTTTTAATTTAAAATAAAAAAGAAAAACCACGCGTGTATTTGATGAATTAAAAAAATAAAAGGAAAAAGAAAGAAGAAAGAAGAACGTGACTTCTTCTCAATTTTCCCCCACATCTCATATAATCAGTGTGATTCCACTACAAAATATTAACCTACACAATATTAAAAAAATCTAAAATTATCTGTCGGACTACCATTCATTAAAACAGACGCCTTTGCCGTACCAACACATTCCAAGATCCACTTCCAACACAACCTTGGAAAATTCATATTTGCCATTACAGAGTCTAAATCGTATGCCTTTTCGAAGTCAACTTTAAACAAAAGTAACTCTTTTTTCAACCGAGTCGCTTCATCAACCGCTTCATTAGCAATTAAAATACCATCTAAAATTTGTTTCCCTTTAACGAAAGCCGACTGTGACTCAGATACCACACTACCGATCACGGACCGTAGTCTGTTTGCAAGAACCTTAGCAAGAATCTTATGCAGACTTCCAACCAAAGATATAGGTCGAAAATCATTCAACCTTTGCGGACTATTCACCTTCGGTATAAGAGCAATAAACGTAGAATTTAAGCCTTTTGACAGCTTGCCGTTTCGATGGAACTCGACCATAAACTGGAGCAAATCATCTTTCAATAAACTCCAAAATTCCTTGACAAAACCGAAGCTAACTCCGTCAGGGCCCGGACTCTTGTAACTGTCGCAATCCCAAACAACTTGTTTCACTTCCTCAATACAAAACGGCTTAGTTAACGTCCTGGCCTCTATAAAAGATAGTTTTCGAAAATTGAGTCCCTCTACACCTGGCGTCACTACATCCCTGGATTGAAAGTGGTTTGAGAAGTGAATGAAAACAGCCGCACGAATAGCATGAACCCCATCAACATTACCGCCATCAGCAGACACCAGGTGAATATTATTATGACGTCGACGTTGAGACATATAGTTGTGAAATTTTTTTGAATTTGCATCCCCCTCCTTCAACCAATTCATCCTTGATTTCTTCCAATGAATAATATTTTGCAAACGAGCCGTAGAGTGTAACGAGACAGATAAATCACGAAGTTCGGTAGCCTCCGTTTCCTGAAGATCCACAATTTCAGCTTTAGCATCTAAAACAGACATTTCATCGACATGTAACATCACCGAGACATGGTCAGAGAGACCCCGTTGATAAGCAACCTGAATACAATGCGGCCAAGTGTCACACCACTTATTTGACAACAAAAATCTATCAAGTCGGCTCATGGAGACACCATCACCTCTATACCAAGTAAACGAACGTCCACAGATACGCAAATCAATTAACAGGATGTCGTGAATGAATGTGTTAAAAACCTCCGCATCTGTGTGTTTGAGAGCCATGGCTCGACCCTTCCTTTCATCAACACTACGCATCGAATTAAAGTCCCCGAAGACACATATGCATACATCAATATTATTTTGAATATGTAACAACAAATTTCCCCATAATATCTTTGTAGCCTCTGAGTCACACGGTGCATAAACATTTAAAATAACAAAGTCTTCACCAGTAAGTAAAACCTTACCCTTAATAACCAAAACATGACGGAAACTAACAGAAGACGTCACCTCGATCCGAGACATATCCCACACTGTAACCAGACCACCAGAGGCACCGATGGACGGTTGGTACGACAAATTATGCACGCCGTCGCCCCACAAAGATTTAACCAACTGCTCATTCATAAGTTCCAATTTTGTCTCTTGTAAACACAACACGAGAGGGTTTTTCTCAAGCACTAACCTTAGCACCTCCGCCCTCTTCTCACCACCACCCAACCCCCTCACATTATAAGTAATAATCTTCATAGAAGCCTCCCTCACCTAACCCGCGACTCCTCCGACACCCTCAAGACTCTCCCGCAACACCCTCAAAACCCACCTCCTTCCCACTTAACTTCTCTATACCTCCTTCTGCCCTCCACTCTCTCCTCCCTCCCCTCACAAGCATGTTGAAACTATTAGAAGTATCACAGTTAACCTTCACCCCCACTACCTTTCCCAGCTCCCTAACATCCTCCTTAACCTTGTCCGCCTTACCATGTAAATGCAACCAATTTTCCCAATCATTAGTACCTGATATGAAACCTGTTGTGTTTGATTTTTTAGATGAATTGGATGTTAAAGCTTCTGAAGGCCTTGAATTATTATGTGTTGCCCGCATTCTGGTCTTGCATTTTTGTTTCTTTAATAACCGCATAATTTGCTTTCGATCACTAGCTTGCAGACGCGCTATTTTCTTCATAAAACCGACTGAATGAAGTGCCACTCCACCTTTCTTAATCGCTGCTAGCTTACCTGAATTAGCTGAAGGCCTTGAACTTGCTTTCGACTTTCTTTTGACAACCGTGTCTGCCTTGCTAGATGAGGAAAATATGACGCCTCCTTCTGATATTGTTTTATGGTCCTCAATCCAATCTATGCTCCACGGTCCCTTCTTGGTACAAGGTTTCGCCAAAGAATCAATTATCGGTTGCTTATTCATCATGATGTCGTTAGCGGAGGCTGCTACTTGATGTACCGGTTGTAAAATAAGGGATAATTGAACCTCAAAAAATTCACTACCATAGTCCTGGACTCCGCTGTTCGGCGCTGCCTTATTTTTGTGAGACACATCAACATTATTATCATGTTTGCACCATTTAGTTTGCAAATCGGTGACAAGGTCATCCAACTCCCATTCTCCCTGAACCTCATCCAACCCTTCAAGATTGATGTTTTGTGGTCTATCCTCCGGTATTGAATCTGGTTCTCCTTCCGACATGAAAGCATCCTCACCCAAATTACACCCTCATTCTTCCACTAACTTAATAGCATATTACCTCCCGTCAATAATAAAATCAGTCAACTTGTTCACTATCTCAATTTCTGGTGTAACGACAAGAATACGAGCAAAGTTTAAACGTGCTTTATCCGCTGTGCATTCATCAACGTAAAGAAAACGTCCAATACCAAAAACACAAAGCCTAAAAAAAGTATCATTCCAAGCGTGCACTGGAATACCGTAAACTCGCAACCAAGCACCACGTTCATAACGGATCAAAGAGTCATACCACTTATGGAAATTATAGAATAACATACCAAAAAATTCAGACGCCCCTTTAAGCACTATCGAAAAAGCATCTCCACCGGTGCAATGTAGAAAAACTCTATCTCCCCCTAAAGGAGTAATAGAAACGTTAGGAAACCCGACATCTTCTATACGTTGTTGAAAAGACAATGTTGAATCCCCCACCTTTATATGAGAAACCATGCCTGAAGTCGCCCATTCTCTATCCTCCTCGCAAGATTTAAACACCAGAATGAATTGTGCTGCCGATATTTCTGTTGGAATAGTGACTGGTTTCAGCTTACCAACAACATTCTTCTTCTCCAGCCGCACATTTCCCTTGCCATCGCCACCACTCACAGCCTCCTTCTCTCTCACCTTACCAGCCTTCCCTTCCTCCCTCGAAACCCCTACCACTGCCCCCGAACCTTCCTTCCCCGATCTGACTCTCTTCCTCCTTTCGAACTCCCTCACCGGCACCACAACAGACCCCACCGTAACCTTCTGCACCTTACCATTCTGAACCGACTGCAGCTCACCCTTGATTGCACCATTAACAGTCACACCCTTCCTGGGCACAACCACATAAACTCCCGTTCAGCCATCGTCACACCCGGCTTTGACTTCGCAACAACAATGTCGTTGTGTGCAAACCTATCGAACCTCGCCTCCTTTGCTAAAAATCGACACTCCCCCATCCAAACATTATTCAAGGCTTGTAGCAATTTGCTTTTATTCTTCACATTAACAAACCTGACGAAACCGAATTCCTGACCTCGAGAATTTCTATGACGTGCCACATACAAATCAGAAAGAATCCCGCAAACTTCAAATTCCTGACGTAAACGAAATAAAGGCAGATTCTCCAAAAAAATTGTGACATAGAAGGAAGCTTTGTAACCGTTCCTGTTGTCGACCATCACCAAATCATTTTCGTGCCATTCTGCAGAAGCCACACGACCTCCCACAAAGTTGGAGAAGCCGTCGCCATTCCTAACCCTAACCTCCTCCCGTTGCCTGTCAAAAGAAATATCCTTGAAACCGCTATCAGAACCTTGAAACCAATGTTGTCCGTAACCTGTCGCCGTTCCTCGCTGACCGTCTGAACCCCTTGACCTGTCCCGTCCTCTTCAAACCAGTTTCGTTGCTTTCCTCTTCCTAGACCTCACCACATTCCAATTTCCCCTATCCCCCTATTTCTGCCACCCTGGCTGGACCCCGTT
>Ga0315914_1000795_pt1 | contig 43035 bp, 23 predicted proteins | sample MpolenodulesMG_FD_203920 | JGI IMG/M metagenome (GOLD analysis project Ga0315914, IMG submission 203920) | Medicago polymorpha root nodule microbial communities from Los Angeles, California, United States - elongated nodules | ecosystem: Host-associated > Plants > Roots > Nodule | place: USA... | reverse complement strand
ATTTATTTTTAAATTATTTTTATTTTATTATTGTATTTAAAAATAAATAAAAATTATTTTGTTTTTTTGATTAACGCATTTACACGTGACATTTTTATTTCTTTTTAAATTAAAGATTACACGCGTGGCATGTGTGTTGATTTAGTCAAAATTAGGTTAGGGGGCTAAAATTGCAAAAGGAGTAAACATAGAGGGCTCGAAAAGAGTTATTTTTTAAGGGTCAAAATCACAACATTTAGATATTTAGGGGTCCAAAACAGTAATTAAGAAAAAAATGTAATAATAAAAGACCAATTGACCGTTCAAATCTAAAAGAGAAAAAAATTAAAGACGAATGAATTCAAAGGGAAAAATAAATAAAAGAAACAATTCGATTTTCCACAACAGTAAAACGACAGTCGGTTTTGTCGTATGGTGATGTAGCGCGCAAGTAAGGAGCAATTGAGCACGAAATGGAATATGTATAAATAAATTTAGGGTTTTCAGTTCAAAATCAGATAAAGGGATTTTGAGATTGAGATTGAGATTGGATAGTTATGGAAGAAGGCGAAAGAGAAGGGAATGGAAAAGGCGCAAAGGTTAGGTTTTTGATTGAAAAGGCAACAAACTCCACCGCACCGGATGTCGATCACCGCCTCCTCAAAGCAATCAAAACGGTGGTTCGTTACTCCGATTTGGAGCTCCGACTTGCTTCTCAAACCTTAATGGATCTCATGAAGCGTGACCACTCCCAGGTACTCCTTTCCTTTTCCAATTATCAGCATCTTTCAATTCCTCGTTTCCTATTAGGGTTAATTGAATTTTTATCAACCAATTTCATTTTCAACGGGAAGTTAGTTCTACGAGCGTGACAAAATATTTTATTCTTTTTATTCATTCTATATGCAAAAGTTGACTAATTTATATACAAGAGAGAATCTATCAAACTAAGGAATATGTTTGGTTCTGCCATGACAAAATTGTTTTGGTAAGATTGATTGTGAGTAGAAGTGCGTTGAAGCTAAAATCATTTATGTTTTAATACATTCATGTAAAAACGAGTTCAACAATAAGTTTGAGTTAAAAATCAATTCTAGAATCAAAAGCTTTAATTTCTAGCCTCAAGTTAGAATCAATTTTGGAGATTATACATGTCAGAATCAATTTTGGCTCCTCCAAAAGTGAAACCAAACATACACTTAGACTATCTAAGGAAAACTATATCAAAGGTAATAGGAAGAGAGAATAAATGATAAAGAGAGAATAATCCTTATTGTAGATTTACATTCAGATTAGAGCTTGCCATGTCCAATATAAAACCCCATGTTGACATGGATTGATATGTGTTTCAGGTTAGGTACCTTGCACTCCAAATAATTGACGAACTCTTCATGCGATCAAAGCTTTTTAGGACCCTCATTGTTGAGAATTTGGAACAGTTAATGTCCTTGAGTGTTGGGTTTCGGCGAAATTTGCCGCTTCCTGCCCCTCCGTCTGTTGCATCCCTTTTGCGTACAAAGGCCATTGAATTTTTGGAGAAGTGGAATGTTTCGTTTGGGGTTCATTACAGACAGCTTAGATTAGGTTATGATTACCTGAAGAATACACTAAAGCTTAAGTTTCCTAACATACAAGCTAATGTGGAGAGGATTCGGCAAGAGAGAAGGGAGAGGGAGATGAGGTCGAAAGAGATTTTGTTGAACAAGTATGAATCTTTGCAAGAGAAATTTTCTTCAATAAAGGGAGAGATACTGTCTATGATGGACGAGATTGATGGGTGTTTAGACATTTTGCATTCAAAACAGGAACTCGAGTCAGATGATATCTTAGACGATGAAGAGCTTGATGACTTTCGCTCTTTGGAGTTGCAGCAGCTTCGTCGTGAAGCATTGAATGAAGGGGAGAAAGTTTATGAAAGCAGTGATAACAAAGTAGTTTTTGATGCATTGAGGGAGCTTTACAAACTTCTGGTGACAAAGCACTTAGTTTCCATTCAAGAATGGGTTTCTGTTCTGGTAAGAGTTGAAGTAGCTGACAATAGATTCAGAGATTCTACTTTGAAGGAGTTCATTGATATCCAAAACCGTGTTAAATCAATTAAAAAAAGATGTGAGGAGGCAGGTTGTTCTTTTCTAAACTCATCAAAACTTGATGAGGAAGAAGATTTTTGGGAGGAGGGTAATGTTGTATCCATTGAAACCCCATCTAGTGCACCTGATAATAAAAACAAACATCCTGACGTGGCATCAACTTCCCAAATTACGAGTAGTGATAAACTTGGTTCATATGCTAAAGAGTCTAAAAGCTCTAACACTGACAGCCTACTTCATGGGGGAAATCAATCAGAGTCAAACCCTCTGAGGAGTAAACTTTTGACCAAAGCTCCTGTGGTAAGGTGGGGTTCTCACTTGGATAGTTGGGGTTCAAATAGGGTTTTTATGGCCAACCAGCGGGGACTGGATCTTGAAAGTCACTGGGGTAGGGTAGATGATGATGCAGTTATTCCATCAGATATAATTTCTGAATTGAGTGTTCCGGCAATGCCTTATGAAGAAAAGCAAATTGAGATCCAACCATGCCGTGCTCCTTTGAGAAAAGGGGGACTCTGTCGGAGAAGAGATATGAAAATTTGTCCATTTCATGGACCTATTATTCCTCGAGATGATGAAGGGAAGCTGCTTACAAGTCCTTCAGAAGACATGAATGTTAATATAACAAAGACTGATTTAGCAGAGAAGTTAGCAAAACAAGCAGTAAAGAATGTTCGGGAAACAGACAAGGAGGCGGCCAAGAAGAGAGAAATTGATAAACAGGAATTGAAACGTGCAAAACTTGCTAAAATTCGGGAACACAATGATGCAGTTTTACGGGATGCTGCATTGGCTTCAACTTCAAGATCAGCCGCTTTTGGAGAAGATGACGAGGTAGCTAACAGAGACAAGAAAGCAAGTCTCGCAGCCATGCTGAAAAAGAAAGTAACGTCAAAAGATAGAATAGCTCGAAAGCTTTTGAGTTCACGGGCAAAGTAGCTAGCATTTGTCAATTGAGGATGCTAAATATAGAGATGTCTTCCCAAATCAATGGTAAACTGGTATGATTTTGGTTGAGCTTGTCTGATTGCTCGGAAGTCTTAACTAAACTGGAGAATCAACAGTATTTTGAGTAAAGCCTTGCATGTGGAGTGTGGATCATGAGACCAATTATTTGAACTGAGAGAGGGAGGGAAATTGTTCATCCATTCATTTATTTTTCCTTACAGTTATTTTTTCTTAGGCAGATTAATTAGGATCAGTTAAGGACAAAGAGAAGTAGTAGTTTGGTCTGTTTATGTGATTTATTTTAAAAAAATTTCCCCACATTTTCTGTGAAATTGTTTTGTATAGTAGGTGCCAGAGGATTAAAAACTTGGCAATTGATGTTTCTGTGGATGTTGCAAATTTATTTTTTGTCAATAATACCTGCTTTGCAGATAGCAACATGTCTTCAATTGATAAAAATTGTCATAGAAGATGAATATTGGCATCTGATTTGGTTTGGCTTTTATGGCTGAGAAAATGAAACTGCAGTAGTGGTACACACCAGATCCGTGGGGTGTGGAAGGAATCTTAATTCGGAAAGTCTCGTGTGATATTTAAGCAGTCTGAAAAGTGTCATAAATGGTTTCCATTATAGTCACAGGTGTTAGGTAATCTGTCACTGAAGTTGTTTAAGTAGTTGCCGCTGGTGGTTGACCTTATTATTATTTCACTCAATAACAAGATTTTACTAAGATACGTAGATACGTATGTTTGATCTTACTTAAATTTGAAATGATGGAGCCTACTCTATGACCTAAATTATACTACTTCAGGCGTCGTTTTTATCAGTAAATGGATTTCTTTAATGATCTATATAAAAATGAGAAGATGGAGAAACGGGTAGCACTTGGGTGCAATTGGCTTTTGGTGCCATTGGTACCTTTGTGTCTATCTTTCTCTTAACAACTCATTCTCTCTCATCTAAATAATTTATTTTAATCATTCATTCATCATCCTCTCTCATCTAAAATGAACCTATGTCACTAATGGCACCAAAAAACTATGACACTCAAGTATTTTCCGGAGCCAAGTTACTAGTAACTACAAAAGAAATATTCGTCCTTCTTTGTCACTAGACAAAACTTTTGCTGTTAATATTTTTTTACCAGTGCTTCTAAAATTGTTGATTTTTTCACATTATTTCCTTATACTCATTTTGCATATTTTGTTTCCCATGCTTTCTTATCATTTCCCATCACATCTCTATTATTCTCGTCATAGTTACATATAAGTGTAGGGTTGGATAACTTAACTGGTTTGAACTAAGGGATAAGGTGTTCAAATAAAAACCCGGACAAAGGAAAATAACTGATCTTAACAACTAAGTTACAAATATTCAACCTGAAACGCTCATATTGAATATTTTTTTATCACTCATGGTTTACAACACTATTTGAGCTAGAGCTCAAATAAGAAGTATTAATGCCTTTTCTAATATCTCTAGGCGACGAGAGTCACTAGACATGGTGAATTTTCCTTGAAGTAAAGTCGATTGTAAATCGTTGTTATGATGAACAGAACACACATATGGAAATTAACTCACTTAAAGTTGACGGTACAACACTACAACTGATACATTTATGCAAATATAACTCTTCTCTTCATGAACTCATAATACAATAATTCACTGGTGCACACATCATGAACTCTGTTCAAAATTATACTGCACAGTGAGAACGATAATTGAAAGAGAGAACTCTAAGACAACTGTACAATATGAACACGTTTACCAAAAAAGAAAGAAATAACAGTAACGACAAGGACAAAATAATTATTTGATCATCAATTATTCGCCAGCACAAGTATATCTGTGTTAGCCTTGAAACAAAACTATTGAAGTAAATAAATACTTTATCAGCAAGTGGACAAATATAGCTCCGTAGAGCATCTAGTCCTCACAAGTGTTTTATTTAGTGTCCTCAGATTAAGTAAATCTATGACTAAGGCAATTAAGTCCACAAATCAAGGATATAAAAAAATGTAACACTTTGAATACTAAACTAAAATACTAACCATTTGTCAAACTGTGATAAACTTTGCATACACGTGAAAATGATTGATAGTGAGTGGACCTATCATACGGTGTATCCAAAGTGTACACCACGGACGGCAATCATTCAAATGAATTGCGTTTAGAGCATGACTCACTACATATTTTCTTCCACATGCCACAATTATATAGGACCTGTTCTTATTTTAAAGAAATAAAAGCTCTTTCAAATTGACATAATCCTGATCTTGGTTGGGATTGGGACAATAGGTTGAAGGACTTATGTAATTAATTCCCTTAATAAATAATTTATTTATTTTAGCATTGAGAAGAGAAGCCCTTTATTACCATGAAAAGGCCATGGCATATCCAACAATAGTGACAAATATCTCTTATTACATGTTCCATCTTAATCTTGGCTTCTCATTACTTTCTTCTTAACTTCACCCTTCATAGCTTTTGTTGGTGAAATCATGAAAACCGTTAGACATAAATCAAAGGGTCTTAGGACTATTGTATGATATCTCTCATATGATCAACCATTCATATCTCAGATTCAACTGTGATATATGCTTGTGGTTTCGTCTTAAAAATGGAAACAGGTGGAGTTGATAGTAGTATATTGTCATTGACCATGATGGAAGAGGCTGAACATCATCATCATCATCATCAATTTTCTTCAATCTCAAAGCTGCATAACAATGCTCCCACCACTACCAGTGTCCATGATCTTCTTGAATGTCCGGTTTGCACCAATTCAATGTACCCTCCAATCCATCAGGTTTGTTATCTGAATATCACCGATTATGTATGTTGTAAGTCTATGTTTAGATTGGTACCTTAATTACTGCTATCTTTTTACGGTTTTAGTTTCTCTTTTGCTTGGGAAATGTTAGTGGTTAGTTTGTTGGAGCCTCAGAAGTAGAGATAATTTGTTAATGGTAGGGATCAAACCTCCTTCTTAACACTCCTTCAGCTTCACAAGTCACAACCTATACCACTTGAAGACAAAATAAACAAGTAAATCGTATATGTGACTTATCAGTGATAAGTCTATTTGAAAAATAACAAAACAAATAATTATATTTCATTAAATTCTAGTTCATAAGATCTGCAATCTATATGCCAAAACCTTCGACCACCAACTTCTCAATTAAAATAACATCATGGTCCTTCAAACATAGAAAAGTTTTTCATAAGTTTATATATAGATCCTTGGGAACAAGTTAGATTAGAGGGCTTTTAAAAATTGAGATATAGATGCTAATTTCAAATACCATAAGTTATGTATACAACATATATATAGTAATTGCAATATCTTTTTTAATATTTCTTCTTTACAAGTGTTTCTTGAAAAGTTTATCCAGAAAAATTGAAAGATACAAAGGGGTATATTTTAGTTCTATATAACAAGTTAATCACAATTGAAACCAAGGAGATCATAAATTCATAATAGAATACAATGTTCCATTATAAAGTTCCGTTAAACCAAAGAACATTCTTGTCCTTATACAAGAATACAGTAAACTAGAAAAATTTGATTAATTGTGTCTACAACATGATGACTAATTCTTAAAATTCAAATTTGTTTTGCAGTGTCACAATGGACATACCCTTTGTTCAAATTGTAAGACAAGGGTACACAACAGATGTCCAACTTGCAGGCAAGAGCTAGGCGATATAAGGTGTTTAGCATTGGAGAAGATAGCAGAATCACTTGAGTTTCCTTGTAGATACATATCTCTTGGTTGCTCAGAGATATTTCCATATTTTAGCAAACTCAAACATGAGTCTATCTGTACCTTTAGACCATACAATTGCCCTTATGCTGGATCAGACTGTTCTGTTGTTGGAAATATTCCATACCTTGTTGCCCATTTAAGGGATGACCATGGGGTTGATATGCATTCTGGATGCACTTTTAACCATCGTTATGTCAAATCAAATCCTACGGAAGTAGAAAATGCTACTTGGATGCTAACGGTAACCATGACTCTTGACAAAATTTGCTATTTATTAATTGGTTTAGTTATTTAGCGACTGATGAATTCAGATTTTCTATAGTCACCGATTACACGCATTCACGCAGTCACCATATTGGTGGCCATTGGATCGAGATGGACGGTGCAGATTTTAATTTTTCTAGAAATAAAAAATATTGATGTGCTGGCTGCGTGAATGTGTGCAATTGGTGACTACAAAAAATTCGAATTCTTGATTGAGAGACTAAAAATGTAAAATCAGTAGTTAACATTAGCAACTAGTGGTTTGAGTTTGATGATTTTTGGAAATCGGTCTCTGAATTGGTTACTAAATAGTGAGTATTTTGTAGTTAAATTCATGCACAATCATAATAACTATACATTTTGAAATCTTATCCAAATTATTATGACTGACTCTTATTGTTTGGTTTATGCAGGTTTTTCATTGTTTTGGTCAGTATTTTTGTCTTCATTTTGAAGCATTCCAGCTTGAAACGTCACCTGTTTACATGGCGTTTCTTCGATTCATGGGTGATGATAGAGACGCCAAGAACTACAGCTACAGCTTAGAAGTGGGAGGAAATGGACGTAAACTAACATTTGAAGGGAGTCCAAGAAGCATTAGAGATAGTCACAAGAAAGTGAAGGATAGTCATGATGGCCTAATCATATACCGTAACATGGCACTTTTTTTCTCAGGTGGGGATAGAAAAGAGTTGAAACTAAGAGTAACAGGAAGGATATGGAAAGAGCAGCAAAACTCTGAATGCACACCCAACATGTGTAGTTAGGTTGTGCTATTTCTTATTGTAGATTACTAGATTTTGAAAAATCTTATCTATCTAGTTATCTAAATGTATGTTTTGTTAATGGTTAGGGAGGTTTCAATTTCCAAAGAACATACTTCCCTTCTCATTCACATTTACCATTAGGAAAAAAATCAACCAAATCTTATTTGCTACTTTTCATTTCGTGTTCATAACAAAGTAATACAAGCAAGAATCTTTACTTCTACAGCTACTTGGATCTTCCTAGGATCTTTTTAGCTATTTGTATGAAATGCTATCATCCAAAGTTTTAAGGTTCGCACCTCGAAGTTTACATATTTTTAAAAATTATTCATTTTTTCTCAAGGCAAAGTTTCCACTTTTAAAATAGTTAGAAGACATGTTAAAGAGAAAGTGAGGCAACGAATATCACATTCTCACATTTGATATAATTTTTTTTTTATAAGCATTTGGTACATGGTTATAAAAATTGTTCTGTAATAAAATTTACACACAACTTCTCAACTTTTATTCTCATGTATTGAGTTACTTATTCCAAAAAAAAGTAAAAATGCAACGAGCAATAACCACCTACTTTCCTCTATTATTTTTCCTATTTTCATTTCATAATTTTAAACTAAATTTTTTATAAAAAAAATCTAAACCAAATATCAAAAAAAGTTTCTAGGAATATCAAGAATTTATGAAAATAATATTCCCGGAAAGAGAAATGTTAACACAAGCTCGCAATTGAAACAAGGGTTGAGTCTTATCGCAATCATATAAATATCTTTTTAAACCAAACTTAATGAAAGTTGAAAGAAAAAGTGTGTCGGTTCACTTCCAATCCAACACTAAAGTAAACCCTAGCTAGAGTGGGTGTATTTTAGTAATTTCGTATTTTGTGATTTCAATTTCATCTCTCACTGTCTCCGCCGCGGTTTCTTTTGAAAGAGAAAGAAAATGATGAAGATGAGTTCAGTAGCAGTTAGGTCATTCAAATCCAATTTTTCACTTTCAACAACAACAACAACAACAAGAAATCTTTCTACTTGGTTATTTCCAGGTAGCTACCCTTCTTTGCTCATTCCAAAATTGATTTCTGAATCTGTTGTTTTACCATGTTTTTTGAAATTTGCATTTTCACGCTGTCGATTCTCAATAACATAGAACCTATCAATTTTGAATTTTAGCTCTGGACTCGCAGTAATGATCGAATTTATGTGTAGAGTTACACCCCAGATATTCTCTTACTGTCTTCACGTTACTTCATTGCAGTCTCAGAATTAATGTGATAACTTTTGCAGTTAATAATAATATGCTTTTTTTTTCATAACAAATCTCAACATACAATATTTCCTGTAAAAATAAACCCTTCAAACAATTTGCCTTTTCCTTGATGTATGTGTGTTATAGTTTCTACGGAAGGTAGATCAGACATAAGTTAGTTTAATAGTTAGGGAGAGAGGCCAAATAAAACTATAGGCGAAATCATTACAAGAGATCTAATTTAATATATAATTATATAAACCATTATTTACACTTGAATAGAAGGCAAGCAGGCAACAAACTGCGCCGCTTTTATACCATTTGCTTTTGACACTTTCGGTTTTCTAGCACCAGAGCCTGTTGACCTTCTACATAGAGTCCAAAAGGTCATGCATAGCAATGTCATGTCTCCTAGGTCCATGAATGTTGTGTTTACGAGGATTGGTTTTGCCATCCAAAAAGAGATCTAGATTGAAAAGTAAACATTTTATGTACGTAGTCCATTCTAAGACATTATGACTCATTTGATACATGTAGTTAAGAAAATGACTCCCTTGTTTCAAACTATTGATTTTAAGTTCTTCTTGTCGGCTGATAACAAACTGATCCTCGTTTAAATAGTATTTGTTCCTGTTTTTTGAAGATACAAACTGGACACCAATTGGTCTGACGTCTTTTGTGTGGGTAACATTGAAGAACTTAGGTGTGGGAGGGGAACAAAGTGCTAGTGGAGGTTCAAACCTGACTAGGGTTGATGCCAATTAACGTGCAACATCATTTGTCCTGCATACCTGGTTTTATTGAGGGTGATAAGTCACTATCATATTTTTTTTCTTTCTTTCTTTTTGGGTAGTGTAGAGTCTTCGCAATTTGCATCTCCTCATAATATTCTTGGGTACTTTGTACATATTTGTACGATAATGAGGAGTTAACCACATCAATTTCCTTCTCTTCATAATAAAATTTCTTACTATATGCAAAGTATGTGTCTAGGCTATTCTTTTTGCTAGTAGTTATAAAGAGTTACCTCTATAAGGACTCAAAGCACCCCGTTTATGTAAAATGTAGGACTAAAAATGGGTAAAAAATATATTGGGATTAAATTATAAAATGTATATTTTATAGAGAATAAAAATATTTAACTCAGTGATAAATATCACATGTTAGTTCTCCCCTTTTTCAAAAAGCTATTCGTGGGTAATTTGTTTGACTATTTTTTCCTCCAGTCTAAGTTTGGGTCATCATTTTCTAGCTTGTTTCCATGATCGACCCTCCCTAAATCATGTCGAACAATGGTCGATGTCATGGGTTGTGCAGACTCTGAGGATTTAATCAATATGTATTATGTATATATGTCTACAGTCTATTTAATTAATTAAATGCCTCAACGTTTCAGAAATAAACTTATTTTGTATATGTCACCATATGGAAAACTACGAAGATTCTACCATGAATTCTTACCAGTTACTATATCTTATTTGACATGAGAAATCACAATATATGATTTCTGTTTAAGAATCCTACATTTAAGCTTAAGAGTAAACTCATCATGAAACATTTAAGCTTAAGAGTAAACTCATCATGAATCTTGACCTTTTCGACATGTATATTATTGTTTTTAAGGAGGGTAGACCAAAATATAAATGCAGCATAGTTTGATGGTTAGTGGGAAACTGTGGCCTTATCATTGAGAGATCTGTAATCCTTCATGACTGGACATTATGAAGTTGTTTGATCCACATGGCCGTGATCAAATCAGTGTACAAAGATTTTCGTCGGTGTTATAAGCTATGGTTTCGAAGGGTTTTTTGTTGGCTGCTAACTGACCAGCCCTCATTTGTATAGTGTGTTGGGACCAGCTTTCTTAGTGATAAAAACTGGGCACCAGTGGGCCCAACATTTTTTTTGAGATACTTACGACATGTAAGCATCTGGCTATGGGAGGGGAATAGGTGAGCTGGTGTAGTATCAAACCTACATCATCATTTGTACCACCATCTGTTTATTTCTGGGTGCTGGTGTTTTTGCAATTTTATTCTCTTTATACTCTTGGGTACTTGCATATTTTGTCCAATAATAGGATGGTTTAATACACTTACCTTAAAAAAAATATTATTACTGTTTTGAGGGTTATAGGCTGTTTTCTGTAAATATTCAAAATTCAAAATCGGGAGGGTCAGCATAATTTCAGGAATAAGAAGGAACTGAGTCTAATAAAGCAAACCTCTATAAATTTTAGTTTTCGTATAGTTCGATGAGAATTTCATGTTTTCTGTTGTAAAGCCATAGTCTGTCTGTGGTTAGGATGTTTTGAATTTGTTGTTTTTATTTTCTCTTCGATGATGATTTACTTATATAATAATATAATCCTTATGATCACCTTATTGAGCAGGAAATGGAAATGCTAATCAGCAGGTTAACAAGTCAGAGTCTCCTGATGAATTTGAGCAGCGGATATTTAGTCCTGGTGGAACTTCCAAAACTGATTTCATTTTAGATAAGCTGAATCAACAAACAAGGAGTCGAGATAGATCTGGTGGAAGTTCCCAGCTGCTGGATGATCTGGAACAAACTTTTGACACATTATCTGATGGAATGGATGGGAAACTGAATAATGCTGCCAGATACTTTGAATATGATCCTGATGAAATCGAAAAAGATGATTATTCTTATCGGTATGATACCACCTTTCATCGTGGATCAACATATAATACAAAGGTATGCCGAATAACAATCCCTAACTTCGTCGGTTATCACTGTTCGTATTACTATTCCATATTCTGTATATTTGCGTTCTCTTACTAATTTTTAAAATTTTGTTTGGAATGAGGGTAGCTTATAGTTAATGTCTGAATTGATCTTTAGATGTGATCAATACTAACAGATATTTGGTGGGAAATATTTCATGAAGTATAGTGAAGATTATTTTGTGAAATATACCTGGTTTCTCGAAGATACCATGAAGCTTGTTATGGGAACTGCTGAAAATAATTTAGAACCCAAGTTTTTTATTGCATAGTGATCAATATTCATTATTGTACTCTAGTTCACATTGAACGTGAATGAGACGTTGCTTTCAAGGAAGCCTTGTCTCAAGCAAGTTTTTTGTTCTCTTCTGTTGAAAACAAGAGTTTTAGGGGGGAGAACGGGAATCAAAACAGATGTTGACTGATATAGAAACAAATATTTCACAGATTGATTTAACACGTAGCCTGAATTTCACTTATTGGTTAAACACGTAGCCTGACCTATACCTATTCAGCCTAAGTTGTCAAATCACACTTCACTCGCAGATAGACAGACAAACCCTTTTGACCCAAAACACAGTTTCCCTTTTTGTTCCTCTAAAGGAAAATTCTGTGTTGCAGTGGCATAGAATATAATTTTAGGTGGCTGGACAGAATTATTGGTGTTTTCTCTGTCTTTTTTAAATTATTGTGATAATATTGATAAAATCCATTGTATTGCTGGATTTCAATTACATGAAATAACACACACATTTGTACTATTAAGATTTGATATATGGGCCAATAATGTTGATAAGTTATTTTTAGCTCATCAGTTTTTGTCTGCTTCAAACAACAATTGATATGGTTATTTTTTCTGGTGTTTCTTTTGTACTAGCTGTATCAAATTAATTTTCTGATCTGTGCAATATCTTTCTTCATACAGGATCTTGATCTAACAAAGCCTGCTGCACGAAAACCCCCCATAAGAAATGAATTCGCAGTATCCACCAAAGATGTTCTTAGTCAAGCAGATTTCAGGGTCAGCACTTCGTTCAGAGTAGTTCTGTTATAAGATATTTTATATATCATAGCTGTAATTAACTAATTACTTTCTATTTATGTTTCTTATGTTAAAGGTGAAATTTTTCATGTACATGAATTTGTTCTTTTTGCATGCAAGTATTATGAAACAATAAAAGAAAATGATTTTGTTAATTTGTTTGGCAAAGTTATGGTTCACAGCTAATTTTGGAATGCATATAAACTAGACTTGACAATTGTCAAAAATATTTTATACGTATGGCTAGGTAGTCTGTGTACAGTGCCCACCATCTTATCATTCTAAGATTCTTGGAAAAGGTGTATGAATGAGTCAACCGTAAATCCTTAACTCAGACCTCAGAGGATGACATGTATATGTTAACTACCATATGTATTAGTGTTAGAATACAGATGACATGTACATGTTACCCAAAAAAACAAGGATGAATTGTCATAGATTTCGGATTCATTTGAACAAGGGTAGGAGTTGTCCTTTCAGTTTTTCCCTAAAATATTATGCCTTACTTCTTTACACCTTAGATCCAGTTTGGTATCCTTATGAAATTGTGTGAAAAATTCAGGATGAATTTTTTCATATGCAACTCACATAAATTTATTGTGATGTTGTCGTGCTAAAGTCCTCATTGATTTATGGTGATTCGACTTTTATTTGTGTGAAGGCAGATGAAGGTGAGGAAGATATTTGCGACAAATCTGTTTAATTGCTGTAGCTCGTGTTATTGAGGCTAAGATTTGTATATTTACTTTGATAATGAAAAAATGTTCCTATCAATGTTATTTCTGGAATGACTCTTAGTAGTATCATTGGTTTTATGCAGAATGTAAGATTCCTGGCAAACTTCATAACAGAAGCTGGAATTCTTATCAAGAGAAGCAAGGTAAGTTCTAATCTGCTGTAGGTTAGTAGACTGGATAGGAACCATGAACTATTAAGGAAAAATAAAGGGTGGACGTTTTACAATTTGTACTGCTACTGTAATCATTTTCCTTGTTTCCTCCTACACATTAAATATTATGATCTTACCAATTGTTTATTCTTATTCGTTGTGACTAGACTGGCATCAGCGCAAAGGCTCAAAGGAAGGTTGCCAGGGAGATTAAAACTGCCAGAGCATTTGGCTTAATGCCCTTTACAACAATGGGTACGAAGACGTTTGTTTATGGGAGAACTATGGAGAATCTTGATGATGACTTCTCGTACAGGAGTGAAATTAGAAACAGGCCTAGTGAACTTGATTTGGAAGGAGACAACGTTTAAGGCATCCATATTAATGTCTATGCAGTGGTGTTGAATTAGCTTGCATAATCTTTTTTCTCTCTCTTTTTGGTTTCTCCACCTTGTTTGAGAGACGGTGAAATTTAGCGAATAAGTGATTTTGCTGGTATTCCTTGATCACTATGGTGCTTATGTAGTACTTTTATAAATTCTAAAGCCTTGACCATTATTTACTTGTATCTGAGAAGTAGGAACTTTGGGGTCTAATCAATTATGTTTAAGCTTAATGAACTGAAAGAGGTGTTATTGAATACTCTCTTTAGACTCTGATACAAGCAAAAGAGTTAAATATATTTACTTCCTATAAAATCACCAACTTTAGACTCGTATACAAGGCTTTTAGTCCTTATAATATAATGTGAAATGCTAGGATCACACCTTCTAACACACTCCAATTTTAAGTTGACATATCATTTATTTATTTTACTTGAGAAAATACTCTTTTTTGTCCTACGCTATTCACACAAAAAACACTCTTTAATCTCCCAAACTCCATGGCTCCTTCCAATCTTTCTCACACGCATGCCCCAATTGTCATCGTCAATTTCTTATGGTCAATTTATAAATCCTTTGATTTCAAAGAACCCATTTACAGTTGATATCAAATTAAAAGAAAAGATTCAAACATTATCGAAACCTTATGCAGACAAGGCTACCCAGATCAGAACCCTTTAATGGGTTTTAATTGGTCATATTTTTTATTCTTCCTTCCTGTGTGAATCAAAATCTTAGTCGCAAAGCGACAACTGACGGTTCAGATTTTCCGTCCTCGCTTTCTGCCTTATATTGAAAAAATATTCAAACTTTGATGTTTTAATTGAAGAAAAAATGTGAAGAAAGATTGTGGGAACTGAACTACGAAAATTGGATTGTGGGAACTTTGATGTTTTAAAAAGAATGTCTGTCCTGGATCATGTTTTCAATGTTAATTTTTTTCCAGGTTCAATTCTTGAATCCTTTGAAGAGATGGTGGTGGGAGGTTGAAGTGCACAGGAAGATGAAAAGCTTTTTTGTGATTTAAATCCAAAAGTAATAATTATAATAAATGGTTAGACTGCTATCAAGTTATGGAGTAAAAAAAAAGTGGATGATGCGTCAAATTATAATTAAAGTTTGTTAAAGGAGTGTGTTAAAGGATGTGATCCTGATATTTATCTGATAGTATAATATATCTCGTCAACACTTTTGGTTTACGCGTGGATTTCTATAATGATGGGGAAGGTTTCTCATGGATTATTGTTATAAAGAAGTGAGATCATACAGTACCCTCTTCATATAAAGACTTATTATTGAATACATTCTTCAAGCATGTAACTTATTACAAAACTATGCAATAAAAAAAAAAAACAGATAATGACATCAAATGGACAAATGTTATAGATTGTATCCCTTCATGTGTCAACTGTGCTGCTTGATCGTTGTTCCATGATATCTTGGATAAGCAAATTTATATTAAGATGAGAGGATCCACCTTTTTCAACAGCTCTTTTTGCCATCTCACTTAGTTTACTAGCCCTTTCTCTTCTCTCTTTACTTTCTTCTCCCTCATCCATCACCATGCATATTGCCTCTTTAATACCTTCCTTCTTCACCAACACACCTAAACTCTCTTCCACTCCCAACCTCATTGGAACCTCTACACCAAGGCTCACTCCAATCCTCAACACTTGAGTAACAAGCTTCTCATTCAAAAATTGGTCAGCAAATAATGGCCAAGTTACCAATGGCAAACCAACACTTATCCCTTCAAGTGTTGAATTCCATCCACAATGTGTTAAGAATCCTCCAATAGAAGGGTGTGATAATATTAGCACTTGTGGAGCCCAACCTCTAATTATAAGGCCTCTCCCTTTGTTTCTTTCCTCAAACCTTTCCTCACTAATCCATTTTTCCAACTCTTCACTTTTTTTCCCTTCCCTAATAACCCAAATAAATGGCCTATTAGTCACTTCCAATGCCAAAGCCAATTCCATAAGCTGTGAAGGAATTAAGTTGCATAAACTTCCAAGACAAGCATACACCACAGACTTTGGTTGGTGCAAATCTAGCCACTTTAAGCAATGATGTTCACTTATTGAGGCTATCTTACCTCTTTGTGCCTTATCCAAACCATCTTTGTTGCAAAGTGAAACTGGTCCAACACACCATACCTTACCATTTTTTTCCTTCTTGTAATCCTTAACATATGCTTTCTCCAACTCCTCAAAAGTGTTTATGATTTCACCATATGACTTTATTTCAGCATCATGCATCTTCTCCCCAAACTCCTTCAGTTCACCTTTCAATGTTCCTGGTATCTGCTCTTTGGTGACTTGAATTTGGTCAGGTATGCCGGGCACAATAAAATACTCAGATTCTGAATCGACTCTTTCAAGAATCTTTGAAGTTTGTACCTTGAGCATGCAATGAAGACAGAAGCAAGAAAAACCATGGAATGAAATCCTTGGAATTTTATGCTTTTCAGCTATTTGAATAGTCCAAGGAATGCAAAAATCAGAGATTATGCAACTTGGTTTTGGTGTCAATGCATCAAACAATTCTTCAGCTGGTTTTTGGAGCAAGGTAATTGCATGGAAAAGATTCATTCTCATGTCTTTTGAATCCACCATATCAAAATTCTCACACCCTTCTGGTAACCCTGCTTGTTTTGTTGGAAAATTGAGTGTTACTATTTTGATTTGGAGGCCAGAAGAAACAGCACGATAAAGAACTGAACTAAAACGTGATGCATTTTTTGGTGTAGTAAATATGGTAACAATAACACCACGTTGTGCGAAGAGTTTAGCAATGTCTATCATAGGAATAATGTGTCCTTGTGCTATTAAGGGAAATAATACAAAATGAAGAGAATCATTAATGTTTGCTGGCAAAACCATGGTTTGGCAAATAAAATTAATGATGTTTCAAATAGATGTCACACTGTGTTTTATAAAGATGAGATATGTGTTCTAGAAGGTTTTATAATATATATATGATATGATTGGTGATGTAAGAGCATATGCAATTAGAGTTGGATTATATGAGGAAGTAGTGCAATGCATGGATTGGATGGGGCTACTAGAATGATATATATGTGGATAACGTAACATGCTTTATATGTTTACCTCAAATCTCTGTCGGGGCCAAACAAAAGAGTGAGAATGACAGAGAGAAGTGACGTGAAGATTCAGTATAACTCTTTTGGTACAAGATTCGGTATAATTCTATGTTTTCCTAGAAAAATAGAATGTCTTGCCCACTTATTTACATCAAGAATTCTTTGTATGATCACATGATGTTTATCATGTATGATTGATTGAATTTGTAACCTCAAAGGTTGGAATTTAAATACCATATGACCGAGTGTCAAATGTCTAACCAAATAATAACTTTTCATTTCCTAATTATTATTTTTGTAGAAAAATGCACGATAAATTTAAAAGTATTTAAACAAGGGTTAAATATGTTTTTGGTCCCTATAAAATTGGGAACTTCTAAGTTTAGTCCTTACTTAATTTTAACAGCTTTTTTAGTCCCTATAAAAACATTTTGCATATAGTTTTAGTCCCTTCTTAATCCAAATTTGTTTAATTATGCTTAAATTCTTGAATTTTTAAACAATTTTTTGTAGACATGTTAAGAACATTACTGAGAGTCCTCTGCAAAAATATTAACTCAATATTTGTTTTCTACATCCAGATTTTTGTTACTCTTTTCTTGAACTTTTGTCGTTTAAAAAAAATTCATATTTAATTGTTCTCATGTTAAAAAATTCTATTTTTTAGTAAATGAACATTTTATAATGTTCTAAACATGTCTCCAAAAATTTAAGAATTCAAGGATAATTAAACAAATTTAGTTTTTACAAGGACTAAAATTATATGTAATTTTCTTTTTGTAGGGACTAAAAATGTTATTAAAATTAAGTAAGGACTAAACGTAGAAGTTCCCAATTTTATAGAGATCAAAAACATATTTAACCCTTAAAACAATTTTAACAGAGACAAATTTCTGCATATTATCATCTCAATTTGAAAGAAGAAGAAAAAAACTTGTCTAAAACTTCCTCGACGTGTTTTAGAGTGATCCTTTGCTGGATATTAAATTGAATTAATTTTGTAAAAGAAATTTATTTAAAAATTCTACTCTGTGAAAGCGTATCAACTTAAATATAAATAACTTGAACACAAAAGTAAACGCCAATAGCTAATGGTCTGTTTGTCTTGGCTTTTTAGCAACAAGAAGCACTTCTACAAACCTCAAAAGTGGAAATTGAGTTTTCAATGTTGTTTGGTTTGGCTTTTCATAATTGCTTCTATCCTCCAAAAGCAATTCTCCTTAAAACTACAATTCCTAGCTTTTGGCTTTCTTAGAATCAATTCTACATTAAATTTAATATTTTGATTATTACAACCTATTATTTTCCTTTATTGCCCTTTATCAATTCTCCTTCTTTTTGCTTTGTAATTAATTTGATGAACCAAATTTAATAAGAAAACTTAACCAACCAAATTAGCCCCCGAAAAATGTTTATGGTCATTAGTTACCAAGTTTTGGATTTTCCTTTACGGTGTCCCCATTCAGATTTACTGTATTTTTCTTTTACGCTATATTTTATCATTTTTTGCAACTAATTCTAGTATTATTTAACTTAAATATATTTTATAAAAAAATCTATAATATATGAACAAATATTTTGTAAAAAAATTAGTTTGATGATCGTATTTATTATGCTTTAAATTAATATATAGAAAATTTATTTATTTAAATTAAATAATATATCTACATTTAATATTGATCTATATATACATTCAACTATGCACATTTACTTGAATTTAGCTATGTCTATTTTAGTAATTATACATTCAAAATCAATTTTGGTAAAAACTATCCAAACAACATTCAATTTGTTTAATCAATTCTGCATTATTGTATCCAAACATAAATCAATTCTATCCAAAGCTGAACCAAACACACACTAAATATATACTTAATAAAAGTTATAGGAGCTAGCTAATTCTAAAACTTTGTGTTATATTGATCTTCTTAACTTACTTAGCCATATGCTATGGATTGCCTTATTTCTCTATCTGACATTCTATGGATTTTTACATGAAAAGGATTCATTATACTCTCCTTATGGTTTCCTTTCATGTTTAGGTTTGCAAATTTGTGATATGATCTTTTACACTTGCAGTTTGCTGAACTCATTGAACCAATTGAGACGAGGATGCATAATGTCAAAAATTTCATAAAGGTGAGTCCAAGCGATGCCAAATTTTTACCATGTGCTCTAAAATACATGATTCGTAAAAAGAATCCCCTGTATTTTTGTTTTTTATTTTGAACAAAACATTGGCATGGATAATTGTTGGCTATAAAAAGTTCAAGCTTTCTTTTTTATTGTTGATATAGAACATAAGGGGTATATTAATAGACATCTTTTATCATCTGTCCGACAACAAAATATATATTTTTATCAGCAGAGTGTAAACAGGAGGCTGCAGAGTTTTGTATTGTTAGGTTCTATTTGGTGCACAGTTGTGATAGTAAATGACATACTTATCTTCATCTTGAAACAGTATTCAATCAATTGCATATAGTGATTATTCTTGCAAGATTTGTTTACATTTTTTATCAGTTAAATTTTGATTATGAGTTTGATTTAACATGCAGTCTGTCAAGCCAGAGTTGGAAGTGCAAGCTGTACCAATCACAGATCCTTATGGCCCTTCCATTATAGATGAAAAATTGGAGGCTGTGATTGTGAGGTTTGTTATGTAGCATACTTGTCTGTATTAGTATTCTGTAGTGGTCTGAAGTGTACATTCGATTGCATATTGATAGACTTTAACAAAAAAAAAAACTGTGACCAAATATTTATTCCTAATAGCTGTTTTGTGATATTTGCCTCCATGATAACTGAAGTCTTGATTCGATATCAAACTAAGCTGGATATTCGGTCTTAGTTGTTGGAAAGGGAACACTAGTTAGTTTCCTTAGTTGATTTTTCACGTAAGAAAAATAAATTATCGAAATTAAAAATGAAATAATATAACCTTAAAAGGAGCACCTATCAATCAACCTGATATAGATACTCATTTTCAAAGGAACTTTGCTGTGGTCCTTTAACAAGGGAACACCCTAAAACTAGCTCCAAGTTGGATATCTTATTTTATTCCTCTGTCAATTGTTGTCATGATTTTGTAACATCTTACTGATTCTAATTGCAGAATAAGCAAATGACATGCAACTTTATATTAAGCTATTTGATTACTAACTGTGGAGTTGGTTCTCTTACAGCAAAGAGACTTTACCTGGTGGATTGGCAGTAAACAGAAAAAGAGCTGAAAGAGGCCTTTCACAGTTGAAGGTCTCAATTTATTATTTTATATATCTTTGTAAATATTTTTGTGACACATTAGAAATATTTATTCCTGCCCTGGATATATGCAGATTGAAGTTGTAGATTTGGTCTCTGGAGAATCAGGTGAGATTAAGCTGAGTTCATCAATGTTGCGGAAGCTTGAGGCTGAAAAGGCCCAAAAACAAAGCACAATACCGTAGACACAGTAGTAACAAAGATTTGTTGACAATTTGACCTGTATAAAAACAGAGGCCGAGTTTAAGATGTCCAGTAAAGCAAATTGATATGTTGGTTCATGTTCATGGCATTGTTTCAAAAGCCAAATTCATATTCTTTAGAAGAAAAAAAATACTGTAACAATGTATATCTTTTTCTAAAGTTAAAAACAATCACGTAACAAAAACATTATGGTTGTTATGACATTTTTTTTTTCTCTTAGGAAATTTGCAGTTTGAGCAGTCACTACGAGTTCAGCTCCAGATCTTTGCTAAGACTAATGTGTTTTGCTTGTTTGTGTACACATTTTCAATGAATGTTTTAAAATATTTATTTTATTGTAAAAATGCCAATCGATGGATACTATCTTTGCCTTCAATAAACCACACACGAAGTGTTTAGACTCTCATAATGTGGTGAACTAAGATTTAGTTTTCGCCTAGAGAAATACTCACGTTTAATCTTCGACACGTTTCTAAGAGGACTCGCATTTAATGTCTAACACGTTTTAAATATGATTTATTTCAAAATAGATAATATAAAAATCTTAATTATAAATATACCTATGGGCTACGGATAGCTTAGGTCTTGTGATAGAAAAAACCAAGACAAAAATATAATTGGGAGTAGAGATTCAACTAAAGGTGGTTAGTGAGGTTCCTCAAAGCATAGACAAAGCGGGTGAATATACTTTACACCACCAGTATCATGATCTGATCTGATCAGGAGCAATTACCAACACAAAATTAAATAATTTCGTCTAAACAAAAATTCTATAAAGAACTTGATTTGAGTTTCATATTGATCATCAAATCGAAACAGCTAAAATTCACAATAAACACTAATAATATAACTGCAAAGATAATTTGCTCAAAAAAAAAATAACTGCAAAGATAATCAAAATAATTAAATTTAAGAGTAATACAAAATTATAATTGTCGTTCACTTGTATTAATTTTTATTATAACGGCTTTCAACTATTATTTTTTGTCAAAGAGTCTAGTGGCGAGAATCTCACACATTAATTATAGATAAGTAGGGAAATGCTCCTTCTAACTTGCCCTCTACCACATCAAATTTTCGTGCATCTTTCATTTCAAATGTACTTAGTGGACTATAGTATATTTTTAAATGAGTGTGAACATTTTTCACTCATTCCTTCTTTTATAATCCCTTCGTCTCTCACCTATTTAACAATATACATTTTTCACTTAATGGCTATATTTTTCTACTAATTCACAAAGATAAATAATATCATGTAAGATGTTGTTGGATTCGTCTCGACGAATATTTTTAAAATATTAAATTTTCATAATTTTTTTTTAATAAAGAATTGAAGATATCAAAGATAAAACATATGCATCGGTAGTGTGTCAGAATCAATTAGATCATCTAGTATGGGACGTAAGGAGTAATATGCAAAATTAGCATTCGAATCTATAATATTGAATTTCTTATTGTTTAATGACATTCCATTATAAAAAATAAAAAAAACAAAATGTGGCTTTATTTTCCCTTGGCGCCTGACGGTTGAGTTCAGCTATAGTCTGACAGTTACACATCACAAGTCAAAGAAAAAAAACAGTTACAGTTTCATCATTTCTCGTTCGTACCCAACGGATATAATTTTCTCTCTATAGCCCAAACCCATTAACAAATTCAAATATATATAATCTAACAAACCAATTCAAATCCACGTTCAACATTTTCATCATATCAACAACAACGTTGGGTTTTTCAAGGTTTCATTCCAACACACTCTTCTTATCTTCTTCTACGCTCATTCAGTTTTTCTCATTTTTTTCCCAGGTTTTGATCTTCTTTTCAGCATAAAAATGTTAATAACTGTAATATAGAACAACCCTTTTCTCTATATGTGACATTAACACAATAAAGATTCAATTTTTATCATGCTCTGAAGTTTGAAAATGCATGTTCTTTTTTCTTTCTTGTTATTCTTTCATCACTGATTGTGTGTTCTTTTTCATGTAGATCACTTGGAGCATTACTTTGTGACAAAAAGTTGCTTCCTTTGAGAAATTTACTCATTTCTTGTGAATCTTTCCAAAAAAGGGTATGTTTTTATGCATCACAATATTTTCTTGCTTCAATATTTTCCTTGTAAAAATTCTGGGTTTTGTCTATTTTTGAAAAATAATTCTGGGTTTTGTTTATCTATGAAAAATAATGATGGGTTTTGTATATTAATGAAGAATAATTCTGGGGTTTGTATATTTTTGAAAAATAAATTCTGGGTTTTGCATTTTTTGAAGAATAATTTTGGGTTTTTGTTTGGATAATAATTCTGGGTTTTATTGTTTTTGAAGGTGGGTTTTGAAAAAACATTGCAAAGATGAATGACTTGATGACAAAATCGTTCCTAAGTTATGTGGAATTGAAGAAACAGGCAACAAAAGATTTTGAAGATGTTGACCTTGAACTCGGGAACCTCAACCCAACACAAGACCCTAACCTCTCTCAATTCTTCCAAGAAGTTGAAGCAATCAAGGTTGAAATGGAAGAGATCACCAATCTCTTATTAGATCTTCAGCAACTGAATGAAGAGACAAAATCCACTCACAGTGCGAAAGTTCTTCGCGGGTTAAGAGATCGAATGGATTCCAATATGGTTGCCGTGCTGCGCAAGGCGAATATAATCAAGGCAAGGTTAGAGGCTCTTCAGAAATCGAACATTGCGAATCGAAGCATATCAGAATGCTACAAAGAAGGAAGTCCTATTGATAGAACAAGAGTTTCTGTCACAAATGGTTTGAAGGTCAAGCTTAGGGACATGATGAATGATTTTCAGTCCTTGAGGGATAAAATTGTGTTGGATCATAAGGAGGATTTGAAGAGAAGGTACTATACTGTCACAGGCGAGGTACCTAGCGACGAGGTTATGGAGAAGATGATATCAGGAAGTCTCAAAGTTGAGTTTTTGGCTGGGAAAACAGATGCTGATATGGGTACTCGGGTTAGGCATGAAGCTGTGATGGATATTCAGAGGAGTTTGAATAAGCTTCATCAGGTTTTTCTTGATATGGCTATTTTGGTTGAGACTCAAGGCGAAAAAGTGGATAACATTGAGGATAATGTGGTCAATGCTGCTCACTACATTCATGGTGGAACTAGTAATCTTTACTATGCCAGCCAGATCAAGAAGAGGAACAGGAAATGGGTCTATTGGGTTATTGCTGTTTTGTTGATTGTGCTGCTGGTGTGTCTCATTGCAATGTTGGCTTCTTGAATGAAGCTATTTTGGAGGAAGTGGTTTAGAGTTTTAAGTCTGTAAAGCTGTTTTTTCTTCTTTCTCTTTAGAGTTGCAATGGTTCATTGTTTGTTAGTAGAAATTCTATTAATTGGTTCAAATCTGTTCACTTGAACTAAATTTTGTTGAATGAAATTGATTGATAAATGCCAATATTTTGTTTTTACTTGTGTTACTGTTTTGTTGTATATATTTGTTTGTTTTATTATCACATGCTGCTTCTAGTTTTGTGTTTGCACTTCCAGCTAGTCTTTGTCTCACTATCCTGAAGTAGTGCCTTGTCCTGTTAAATAATTATTCTTCACATTGTACGTGTTAATGTGTTATGTACATATAAAAGTGTTACCTTAAATTTAATCTAGGTTGAATCTGTTACCTTGTTCAAGGATTTTCTAAAGTCTGCCGAAAGAAGATTATTGAAATACTGAGTAGCCATAAGCTCCCAATGCACTAATTAGTAGGACTTGAATAGCTGGCATAGAATCTTTCTTTTGCTTTTCTTGTGCTGCAGCTGAACAATACTATACACACTTCTTGGTTTTGTTGCTGAATCTGAACTCTTCACTTTCAATTTATTTCTGTAGGAGAGAAAGATTATGAGTCATTAGCAACAAATGATTATTTACTGTGATTGATGAATCATTAAAAACCAATGTATTTCTAATTGATTGAAAAGTGCCAATTTTTTCTTTTTTCTTGTGTTACTTTTTGGTGTGTTTGTTTTATCATCGCATACTATAGTTATCAATCCGGAACGGCGGAGCGTCTTCTATTTGAATTATCAAGTAATATTATTTAATATATATAATTAATAATTTAATACTATATATCAAAATATTTTTATTTTTATACTAAATATATAAGTGAATATTTTTTTACCAAAGTAATATATTGTTTTTACTATTTCTAGGTCTGTGTTTGCACTTGAAGCTAGTTTTTCTATCCAATCTTTGAAGTGGTGGTTGAAATGAAATTACATCTGCAAATAGGCAATCACTAAGTGATATAATATGCAGCAGTTGTAGTAGACATTGTTTTTATATTTTGTTTATGGCACCATCTAGAATGAGCCTCACAATCTATGGAATTTTATTCTTTACCCAACAAAAATCACTCGCGTCCAACTGAACTTTCCAAAATACCCCTGCGTGATTTAACTCACGCAAGTGTAAAAAAAGTGACTTAGTTTTTACACATGCGTGACTTAAGTCACGCTAGTTTATTGCATAACATGTGCTAGTATCTAATGCATAACTAATAGCCTATACATCCTCGGAAACACCTCAATAAAAGTTTTGCTATTTCAAATAATATTACAAGAATAAAAATTAAACACAAATCGTGTACCACTCTAACAACAGTAAAGTAGATTTCATTCATGAATGGTGCATAGTGGGTATTAACTATCCCACAAATTCGTAATCTAACTATAATTTCTTCATATTGTAAGTTCTACGCAATGGGAATTCAACTCTTAATCTAGATCAACATGTGTAAGAGAAACTGCATGACACGGCTATATGATGGAATGTAATTCCCTCTTCACATGCACTAGATACTAGCACATGTATGCAATAATTGGATTGAGAAAACCAGTGAGTTAACTCACCTAGCGTAACTTAAATCACGCATGTGTAAAAACTAAATCACGTTTTTTTTAAACTTGCGTGAGTTAACTTACGCAGAAGTATTTGAGAAGTACAGTTGGACGCGAGTGTTTTGTGTTGGGAGAAGAGCAGGATTCCAATCTATGTCTAGTTGATCCTTCTTTTTCTGCTCTTTTAGGCCCATTTTGCTAAACCTATAATCGAGCTCCACTATGTTGGCATTAGTGGTGGTCTCGATTGCTTTCTTTACCCTTAGAAGGGGTTTTGGGTATAAAGAGAGTGCTCTAATTTTTGTTAGCAGCTAGGAAGCATCTCCTTGCTCCATTTTAATATGTAGACATAATTATAAAGCCTTAATTATAAATTATTGAAATTTTTTAAAATTTAACTATAAACATTTTTATATAAAGGCTTATTTAAAAACTCTTAGTTTATTAAATGACTTAAAAGTGAGATGTGTAATTTTGATGTAAAATTTAAAATGTGCAATAAAATGTATCTTTAATTTTATTTTATTTTTGTGCAAAGAGGAATAACATATTTTCTTAATTTAGATAAAAACAAATGTATATTCTTAATTTAATTTTAAAACTTGGCAATAATTTATAATTAAGTCTTTATATTAAAAATATTAATTCATTTTTTCAATCAATTTTTATCTTTACTTTAAATGTTTTAAGTAGAAAAGAGGAATGCATTTTCTGTAAAAAAAAAAAAGTCTCAAAAATTAATAACTATCGAGAATCTAACAATTCAGACAATATGTGTGTGTGTGTGTATATATATATCTTAAATTGTTACATTCTTAATAGAACTGTTAACTTAACATTTCTCCTTCGTTTCTTTTTATAAAGCTCTACTTTGCTTTTATTTTTGTCGATGTGGGACTTTTGAGTTTATTTTTTGCTGTCATATTCAACTCATAGAATGGTAAAATTTAAAAGTTATATTGAGCATGTTTAATATGGAGTGATTGATTTTGGATAGTGTCAATGGTCATGTCTATGTCGTTTGTTGTTGGTTAAACTTTTTAGCTCCTACGTGGGAGTTTGAATCACCATCACAATAGTCAAATGATGCGAATCAAATTAGATCACAATGTATGCATATATATATTAAATATTGATGCATGCAGAAACTATTTCTTATTTAGTTTTCAGTTGATGAATATTTCTATAACTTCCCCTTTCTTATAAAACCACATTAAAATTTATGATTTTTTTTCATAGACAATAACATATATGGACTATGTAAACTTTCCTGTAAACTTTTTTATATAAAGACTTAATTAAAATCTCTTAGTTTATTACATATATGGACAATGTAAACTTTCCTGTAAACTTTTTTATATAAAGACTTATTTAAAAACTCTTAGTTTATTAAATGACTTAATAAATGTGTAATTTTGAAAAATTTAGCAATAATTTATAATAAAGCCTTTATATTAAAAATTAATCCAATTTTTTAAATAAACTTTCAACTTTACTTTAAATGTTTTAAATAGAAAAGAGGAATGCATTGTAAAAAATGTCTCACAAAATTTATTGTAAAAATATCTTTAATCGAAACAAAAATTAATAACTAATTTGAGAGTAACAATCAGAAAAGTACTTGCATACTTAACATAATCATGCATTAAGTTAAGTAAGCATTTGCAATATTATGATTTTTACTTTCTTAATAGACCTATTAACTAAACATTCACCTATGCTTCTTGTTGTATAGCTTTACTTTGCTTTTATTTTTGTGGATGTGTGACTTTTGTTGTCATATTCAACACATAGAATGGTAAAATTCAAAAGCTAGATTGAGCATGTTTAATATGGAGTGATTGATTTTAGGTAGTGTTAATGGTCATGTCTATGTTGTTTTTTTTTTTTGAAGGAATGTCTATGTTGTTTGTTGTTGAAGTTATACTTTTTAGTTTCTACGCGGGAGTTTGAATCACCAGCACAATAGTCAAATGATGCAAATCAAATTGGATCTCAATGTATTCGTATATATGAAATATTAATGCATGCAAAAGCTATTTCTTAGTTAGTTTTTAGTTGATGAATATTTCCATAACTTCCCCTTTCTTATAAAACCACATTAAAATTTATAATTTTTTTTTTTGTTGCATAGACAATAACATATATGGTTAAATTTTTAATTAAAGCTTAAGCTAAATTGCTACTCACGTGCACTTTCCTTTTTCTCTTTGCCAATAATGGGTTGTTATCAGCTGCAACCAATATTGAATTTTGTTTGCTTGTGTTTGCTTATGATGATTTTGCATATTTGCATTTCCACATTCAGTTTTTCACATTGTATTTAATATCGAGGCAAGTTACAGGGTCTTGACTATAATACATCTTGCAACATTTTTCTTGCTCTTACCAATAAAGAGCCTTGAAATAACTCATGCAATTCTTTACGAAAATTTGTCTTGTAACTAACATGGAAACAGCCAAAAGAAGTCAAAATGAAACATGATAGACTTTCGTCTACATCTTATCCAAAACTAAGGTAAACAATTTAAAGCCACTTATTTAAAACATCTCATTCCTCCATAGTTTTTCAACTTCTCTCCGGAGGATAGTTCTATTTCTTGGTTTCTTAATGGGGACTTCACAGCTACTCCAACTCAATGGGGAGCATACCATGTATTTATTGGAGAGATGTTCAAATATAGGTGAACTAAAGCAGATTCATGGTCAATTGTTGAAAAAAGGAACCATCAGACACAAGTTGACAGTAAGCAGGCTCTTAAAGACATATGCATCAATGGAGTTGGGTAACTTAACCTATGCACGTATGGTTTTTGATCGAATAAGTTCACCGAATACTGTCATGTGGAACACCATGATCAGAGCATATTCAAACAGTAATGACCCAGAAGAAGCATTGCTTTTGTATTATCAAATGCTTCATCATTCAATACCTCACAATGCTTACACTTTCCCTTTCCTTCTCAAAGCATGTTCTGCACTCTCAGCATTAGAAGAAACACATCAAATCCATACACAAATTATCAAAAGGGGTTTTGGTTCAGAGATTTATGCCACAAATTCCCTCCTTCGTGTCTATGCAATTTCAGGCAGCATCAAGTCTGCACACGCCCTATTTGATTTGATTCCCTCACGAGATATTGTTTCTTGGAATACAATGATTGATGGGTATATCAAATGTGAAAATGTAGACATGGCCAACAAGATTTTTAAAGATATGCCAGAGAAGAATGTCATCTCTTGGACAACCATGATTGTTGGCTTTGTTAGGACAGGCATGTTCAAAGAAGCTTTGTATCTTCTACAGCAAATGCTGGTTGCCGGCATCAAACCTGATAAAATAACCCTAAGCTGCTCGCTTTCAGCATGTGCAGGTCTTGGTGCATTGGAGCAAGGCAAGTGGATTCACACCTACATTGGTAAAAACAAAATAAAAATAGATCCAGTTTTAGGTTGTGCTCTTATAGACATGTATGTCAAATGTGGTGAAATGAAAAAAGCCTTACTAGTGTTCAGTAAGTTGGAGAAGAAATGTGTCTATACATGGACTGCAATTATTGGTGGATTTGCAATCCATGGAAAGGGAAGAGAAGCTTTAGATCGGTTCACCCAAATGCAGAAAGCAGGAATTAAGCCAACTTCGTTCACTTTCACGGCAGTTTTGACAGCATGTAGTCATACAGGGCTAGTTGAAGAAGGAAAATCCCTGTTTGAGAGCATGAGTACTGTTTATAACATGAAACCTGTTATGGAACATTATGGATGCATGGTAGACCTTCTGGGTCGTGCAGGGTTGTTGAAAGAAGCAAAGAAGTTTGTAGAGTCCATGCCCGTAAAACCAAATGCTGCAATATGGGGATCACTGCTCAATGCCTGCCACCTGCACGAACATCTTGAGCTTGGCAAAGAGATTGGCAAAATTCTGATTGAATTGGACCCTGATCATGATGGCCGGTATATTCATTTGGCAAGCATTCATGCTGCAGCTGGAGAATGGGACGAAGCGAGTCAAGTGAGAAGCCAGATAAAAAATAAGGGTCTGCTAAATCTTCCAGGATGCAGTACTATCACCCTAAATGGTGTTGTCCACGAGTTCTTTGCTGGGGCTGAACCCCACCCACATGTCCGAGAAATGTATGACATGTCTAATCTTATTGCAAGCAGATGACATGTTAGGGAGCAAATTGAGATGAGAATAAAAAATTATCTGGCGAAAGTAGGTAGATATGATAGTAGTTTTCCACCCTGTTTGGATATAATTAAATCGGGGATATGAAAATGCGAAAAATGTAGCTTTGCATCGTGTTGAAAAAATTAAAAATGAAAGAAAATAAATTCATTACAATTTTATTCTGTTGCAACAATGTTACATGTAAAATGAGGTTTGACTTAAATACTTTTATGTTACAACCTCTCGCAAATTATCAAATCCCTCACCACTAGCCAACTATAGTGGCTTAGTAAATTATTATACAGAAGATACATGTTGGAAAATCAAATAAGACAAAAAAACATGATAGGCCGGTTTGGAACCACGTTTCCACCGCACGACTACCAAAAGCAGGAAGTTGTAGCTTCAGCATTTCTATGGCCAAATAGCATTTGGAAGCGAGAATTTGAAAGTAAACGCATATCCAAACATAGCAAATGTAGAACCATGGTTACTTATCATGCAATGGTAAGATGCTGCACAGCTGTCCAAGTTTGTTCTGGCTCTAGCTGGACATTTCCAATCTGAAGCATTAAAAATAGTAGAAATTATAATTCAGAAGAATAAATCGAGAAAGCTTGAACATTATGCCAGATATCATAATACTGCAGGATGCTCGGTGACGTGTGAAAAAACTACAACCAGTTATTTAAATTCAATCGCCATCATGTTGACGTTGCACAGTCTAGCAGTGCATGTCTTTGACGCCTTTTTATAAAGTTTGTAAACTCATTACCTTAGCATTTTCAACACAAACAAAATCTTTGTAACATGCTTCCATTTGAAGATGAGGATTCCACAACACCGCATCTGACCAGCTACATGGATAAGAGGCAAGAAAGTGTAAGCACTTGACTTGGGCAATCAAATAGTAAAGTTGTAATATAAGCCTAAAATTGCATACTTCGTGTTCTTGATAGATATTATATCACCCAAGCCATTATCAAGCTGCAACTCATCTGAAGCGTTAAGATAAACACAATCTACAAATCCTGGGAAAGTGACTACATCCCTGCATTATGAAGATGGTCTATTAAGCTAAATCAAGACACTCAATGTCGAGATTTGATTCTTTATCATTCAATGCAATTTTGGTCTTATATGGATTATATTGAGAAAAAATATACATGTGCTATATATGAAAGATGACACTATTGTGTGAACGAGATGAAAATTGAAAGAAACAAGATTAGAAATTAGCCACTAAATGAATGAAATGATACAGAATTCTAGTTCAAATTCATACAAAATGAGGGAGATAAAGAAGGTAGGCTTTTCGGTCATGCAACAGTTATGCACATGAAAATACATGTATGGCCATGTCTCACACAGTAAAGATAATTTGAAATACTTCATAGGTAGTACAACTTTTTATCCAACCACTTGGCTAAGGCTAAGGGAAGGCAAATTTCAGTAGTTAGAATTTTCTTTCTCCTGTACAAGTAGTTACCACATACCATGTCAAATTTTAATTTAAGAATTCCCAGAAGTAAAGTATGTTACAGACCTTTCTTCGCTACCCTCAATTGGATTATTAGGATCTGGATGTTTGTTCAGAGTTTTGCAACCTTTTAACCCCTTAACTGATGCACCACTTACAGAAGCCTGTGTATAATGACAAAATGATTACTTTCAAAAGTTTAAGCAGCAAGTGTAAGCAATAAAATTGAGTTAAAAAACCATGCATTTGAATAATTTCAACTCATTCAAACAATAATTGGATGAAAATCATCTGTACTTGGTTAGGCATCGTCAGATGCTTAGTATCCGTTCAGATATCCAGCAAACATAATACCAAATGTCAAAATAATATTCAAGCACAAATATAAAACCCTATTTAGTGATTATTCAAATTTACCCGAAAGTATGTGTGCAGGGCGGTATTGAATGAGAATGCCTTATTGTCAGTATTTTTAACTTTTAACTCAGTCGAAAGACTTTTAGCATTTAGTGTGACCTGCAAAAATGAAAGCATGAAATCACATCATGATTTGGTAACAGAATCGTAATCTAGTAGTATTGAAAACGTGAGTTGTGCTTGAAGAAAACAAGTCCTTGACAACCTTATATAAAGCATGAAAGCTGAAATCCCACATAGCACGACTATACGTATCATCCTTCAGTTCCAGAGTTACAACCAGATTTCCCTCGACATTCTCAGAATCACCAACAGTCCAATCCAAATTCCTTGCAAACCCGTGCTGTCAAAAACTCAACCAAACAAACATTTTAACAAGTCATCGCAACAAATTACTCTTAATTTTTCGTCAAAGAGAAGCAACTTTTATCAATCAAATATTAAGCACAAAAGTTGCAATCACTATTTTCACTAAGCTACATAAAATAGCATGTATATAGCAGTCATACCAAAACCAATTAGTCATCAAATTTTTGTAATTGAATTGAACATATGTAACATTGAAAAACAGAACAACATGAACCTGCAAGTAAATAACATTGAATAAAGGAACATACCTGCTGAATTGCACCAGGACCAAACTGTGGAAAGCAATGTGGGATACCTCCACTGTTCCATAAGAAAATTAATCAGTATCCGAGGGATCCCAAATTAAGGCCTGTTTGGATTTGTTCATTTGAGTTTATCTACTGACATAAACACTTGTGAGATTGTTTGGAAGAACTTATGAAAACAACTTATGTCACATTCTTAAGTTGTTTTCAGCTTATTTTCATAAGTTTTCCAAGACAGCTAATTAAAACAACTTATAACTTAATACAAAAAAAATAAAAAATTACCTTTATTTTATCTTTTGTTATGCATGAACTCTTATCACGATAAGTGATTATACTTTAAGTTAGTACAAATTAAGTTGTTTATCCAAACAGGGACTTAGCAAATAACAATGTAATAAGTATTAAATATATAGCACCCTCATTTCAAATTGAAAATGTGTGTTACATGGTTACATTCAATCACTACGTGTTCGTGTCAGTGTCAGTGCTTCGTAGTAACTAATAGAAGAAGTAATTAAAAAGTAAGTAAGGAACCTTATTGGTTTCTTCTTATTGAAAACAGCGTCGGGACGAACAAAAAGAAGGTCTTTGCCACTAGGAACTTTCCAGGAAGTAATGCAACCACCAAACAAATATATCTCAGCCTCACTACCAGCTGGAGAAGTGAGAACGAGTTTAGGCAAATTTCCTTCACCTTCCGTAACTTTCACTCCCAAAGTAGTTTTTTCTTTGTTACCCAAACTCGCAAATGCAATTCCACTACATCGCAAAAACAAAATTGTTGGTAAATTATTAGCTTAAGTGAAAGAAAAGTATGGATTGATGAATTTCGATTAACCTGTTGTATCGACCACGGTTGTGAAAGGTAACTGTGTTCACACCACAGAATGCCATTGAAGCCATCGCCATTTCCAAATTCTATTTGTTTTTTCTTTTTAAATAATTTATATATGGTTGTTACTTGTTAATTGTTATCCTCTTCATTCGTACCCGCGGAAATTCGGATATTCCCACTTTAAAAAATTTAGTTTAACCCCACAAACATAAAAAGAAAAAAGAAAAAAAAAACAAAGTATTCTACTCTGCACTACCCTACACATCCAAATCAATCTCAAATGAAACAGTCAATTGATAAAAATAAAAAATGAAAGTCATAAAAAAATTGAGATTTATTAAATGTGTTTGGATGTCATTTGTAACGTTTGGATTGGAGAAAAAATTGAGTTCATACATAAATGTGGAGTAATGCTTCTTTTTTTTTTTTATAATATATTGCATTAATCGATTACTTGTTGGTTTTTAATAATACTTATTTGTTAAATTATCTATAATATTTTGCATAAAATCTATGATTTTACCGTATCTTTATAATATTCACTTGAGTAGATTTTTTTGCAAAATTTAAATTTTGATAGACAGACGTTGATCCAAATTAAACCGCATAATTTTAATACATGATTTTGTCTTGTATAATTAAAAATATAAATTAAAATTTTATAATTTTAATTTTAATATGAGGATCGAAGAACTTTATTTCCTATTCTAACTGTCTGCGTTGTATTAACCTCATCAAAGATCCAACTTCCAAGTTTCATATTTATGCTGTTTTAATACAAGATGTGAATGACTTGATTGAGCATAGTAACATTATAATATGTCACACTCTTGTAGAAAGAAATCAATGTGCAGATTTTTTTGCACTTTTGGATTGTCCTCAAATTATGATCTTTTTTTATCACACCTCTCCTCCAAATGATCTCTTGTATCTTCTGAAGATGATGCAGCTGAAACTTTCTTTTTTAGAGAGTAGTTTGTTTTTGTTTTCCCTATTGTTTTCTTTGTTATTATTTGTTGTTTTGTTTAGCAATGCAATCGGAAAAAAATAAACAACGTAAAATTGGAACTAATCGCTTTTTTTTGTAAAAGTCATCCAAATCAAACAGAACCATGATTATTTAAAGGAGAATGTTAACTAGTGCTCCCTAATTAGTCAAAAGTAACGGTTTATATTTCTAACCCTTATTTAAATTTTTGAGTGAAATGACTTTTCATTTTATCATTCAGCCAAACCCCACTCCAAACACCCCCTATCAGCAATCACAATGAGCCAAAAATAAAATAAAATTACAAATGAAATATAAAATTTTAAATCCACTTTGCATAAACATCAATAAAAGCAATTTTGACTAATGGTAGCTCAATGAAGCCGATTTAAGCGGCCCAATGGAAAACCGGAAGAGAGCAGAACAAAGCATGACACATTAACACCGCCACCGTAAAGTAGAAAAGTAATGTGGCGATCACAGGGAATATTCCGGAACCTAAAACCAACAACCGCCGCGGTTGTTATTTACCGGAGATGGATGAGCACGGTGATGAGTTTCGGCGACGGAACCCACGGAGCACTTGGTTTACCGACAACCACCGTCGGTATAGGAACACACGCATACGAACCAACTCCAATTCCTTCTTTACCTTCTGATATTGTTACCGTCCATGCTGGTCACTACCACTCTCTTGCAACCACTTCCCAAGGTCATCTTTGGGCTTGGGGTAGAAACAACGAAGCCCAACTGGGTCGTGGGCTTTCCGCTAGAGAAACATGGAATGAGCCAAGAAGAGTGGAGGGGTTAGAAAATGTGAAGGTTTCTGGTGTTTTTGCTTCTGGTGTTGTTTCCTGTTGTGTTGGTGATGATGGGTCTGTTTGGGTTTGGGGGATGTCCAAAAGGGGACAGCTTGGACTTGGAAAAAATGTTACTGAAGCTGTTTTGCCTTCTAGAGTTGAAGCACTTTCTCCACAAAACGTAGTTAAGGTACCTTTAGCTTAATTAAGCTCTCTTATATAAAATAGAAGAGCTTCCTACAACTACAAGCATTGCATAAGTTATTTTTTTAGGAAGTATCACCTGAAACTCACACAACCACGAGGTCCATTTTGAACCGGGGATAGGATGTCCAGCCTAGCAATATCAACACTGTCATATCAGATGAGACATCTCGAATAGTATAACTTATAAGCTACTTTTTATAAAATATTTTGGGTGTTTATTAAATAAAATAAGTTGAAAACATGTTGTGAAATATATACACTTAATTCAAGAGTAAATTATTGGTTTGGTATATGAAATTGTAAGGGTTGCTCGATTTAGTGCTATGAATATGTGAAATAGCAATTTAGTCATTTAAATCGAACAATGTGAGTCAACTTAGTTCTTTTTCTAAATTTAGGATCACAATTTTGAAGGTTCTGTGTTTATCATGTTATAGTAAGAGAAAATTCAAATCAATGTTTAGGTGATTTATTGGTTTTGATGGATGTTTACTAAATAGATAGTTTGGTATAGAGACTAAATTGAATGGCATTCTTTAATTTAAGGGACTAACTTGCAATTTTGTGAATCCAATGGATTTAATTGCACGACGCTTGCAATTTTGAACATTGAAATGCTCACTTACTCCTATCCAAATAAACTCTTTCACTATGACACTAGACAGTTTGTTGTCAAAAGCGGCCGCGTCGGCTGCTTTAGCGGAAAAATCAGGACCACCGCGCCAGGCCGCGTTGGCGCGTGGCAGAAGTGGAAACTGGAAAGCGGTCAAAGCGGACCTATCAATAGTAAAACAATAACTTTTACTAGTTGTATATAATTGGTATTAGCAATTTTCGATTTTGCTATCCCTTTTATTTCATATTATGAATACATGAAATTTTGACTAATGTTTAAGGTATTTTAGTATTTCTTTTTGAATAGTATGGTATTTAGTATCAAATTTATTAGTGACCACACCACCGAAATAGCGCCCGCTACGCGCCCCACCAATTTTTGTGTTGGCCATGTCGCGCCGCATTTCCGCATTGACAACAGAGACTAGACACTATACTGTCACGTAGACACCCTAATGACCGTTATAATTTAAGAAAATTGAAGTAATTAATTGTAATCTCATGTGTCGGTGTGGAGATGTCCCTTGTGCCTGACATTGACATGTAACATACACCATCTTTAGTATGAAGTATCGGTGCTACATAGCTTATTCAAACACATGGTGATGAAGCTTTATTTGTGATTGTTTCTTTGATTGAAACAGGTCTCGTTTGGTTGGGGGCATGCTCTTGCATTAACTGTGGATGGCAAGTTGTTTGGGTGGGGCTATTATGCAGATGGAAGGATAGGGAATATGGGGAATGGTCACTTGGAGTCATCTCCATTAGATTCCAGTTCAAGTGCATTTTCAAACAACACACAAATCACGAGTTCAGACCTGGAAGTTGCTGAAAAGAAAGTCTTACAAGGAATGGCGGAGGAGACTAACATGCCAATAGTATGGGAACCTCGCTTGGTGGAAGAACTGTGTGGCGTTCAAGTTGTGGACATTGCATGTGGCCTTGATCACTCTTTAGTTCTTTGCCGTAAGTAACATAATCTACATTGCATAATTTTTCGGTGAATCATCAATTTAGTCTTTGAAATTGTAGGAGACTATCAATTTAGAATTTTCAAATTCAAATATCATTTTCCAATTTCCTTATGTTCAGGGACAAAGTTGACGACGTCTCTACACTTTCACTGACTAAATTTGTGATTTGCTTTGTAGTTCTTTTAGCAAATTATTACATATGAACAGTTTTTGTTCTCTCTCAACTCTCGAGTACCCTTATCAGGTGACGGTACCCTCTTGAGTTCTGGAAGTAACGTGTATGGCCAATTGGGACGAGCTAGAGAAGATTTGGGATTTTTTCCTGTTGACATGAAGTTCACTCCTGTTTCCGTAGCCGCGGGGCTTGGCCACTCTTTGGCAATATGCCAGCTTGATGAATCAGATAGTAACGTCACTTTGGGGACTACAGATATTGCTTCATGGGGGTGGAATCAGAGTTCTCAGCTAGGACGGGCAGGGCCTGCCTATCTTCCTGCCTTGATTGATGCATTGGCTGGGGAGAATCCGGTTTCAGTTTCAGCAGGGCGTGCACATTCGGTTGCTCTCACATCAAAAGGAGAAATGTGGGTCTGGGGATCTGGTAAAAATGGTAGACTTGGATTATCAAGTTCTGTTGACGAAGATGAGCCATTTTACCTGGATTCCTTAGAAGGTTTTCAAATTTTGCAGGCGGTGTCTGGGTTTGATCATAATCTGGTTCTTGTTGCTGGCTGATCTGTCTTCAACAAATGCCTTAGTGCTAGGTTCAGTAAATTTAGTAACCGGAATAACAGATAAGAAAATAACATAGGAAAGAGTGTACAAGGGAAAAGATGTGTCCCTTTTAAGTTCAAAGATGTGTCTCTTTAAAGCTTAAACTAAAGGGTGGAGTCTTGAAACAAATCCAAGCACTCCCTTGATCCAATTGTAAATAAATGTTGTTGGTACTTTTGTCTGGAGATCTTATGTGATGCTTAAGCTTAAACTTCATCGTACAGTTTCATACAAACACTTGAGAGTTGAGACTCATATTTTCCTTGATAAGTAGTAAGATCATGTACATTTAATCATGAATAAAGATGGGGTTAGTTTGACCACTTCAGAATTATTCTAATTGTTAAGAGTAAAGATTAATTATCGTTTGAAGCAGGGGTCTTAACTTTTCATTGTTCTTGACTGTGACGAATTTTGCAAGATATATTGGTCCAAGTATCGGAAGAAATTTAACAGTCTATAGTAATACTCATGGAGGTAAACAATGAAATAAAGAATCATTACTTTGGAAATTTAATTACAAGAAATCCTTCAAATCTTTCCTTACATTTGTCTCCTCTTATTTTTGTCTCTTAATTAAAAACCTTCTGCAAGTTTTACATGAAGGCTGGATATACAAAAACACAGTAAAACCATTGAGTACAAATTAATTCAATTTTTCTCTGGTTATTTTTGAACCGATGACTAGCATGAAGGAAGGTCCTTTGGTGGTGGCAGAACCGATTGACCTTGGTTTGGTCCATTTTCAACAAGGAAAGCTGTTTTCAACCCCCAACCAGTGTGCAGCTCCAAATGACAATGCATGAACCAAACACCTGTGCAGTTGTATATACAAAAACATCATGTCGTGACATAGCAGAATATGCCATAAAGTTAAATATTATAGAAGCTTAGGACAACTTCAGACATACCTGGATTATCTGCCTGGAAGCGAATTGCGGTCCAACCTCCTGTAGGAACCCCAACTGTGTTCCTTTCAATAGGATCTACCAAGTTGTATTTGGCAGGGTCTTTTGCAGGATCAAAATTACCGATACCAGTTCCAACAACGAAAAAGTTATATCCATGAAGATGAAATGGATGTGATTCAACTGTGAGGAGATTAGTATCCTGCAAAATTAGCTCAACAGTAGAATTGAAGGCAATCTTGTTTACTCTCGTGTCTGTCAAAGAGGCAAGGTTGGCGGTTAATGGCGCACCGGTATAGTTGAAAGGAGTTGGTGGGCGGTCAGGAAAATTAGCTCTGAAAACACCCTTGATGTTGAAGTAGTGAGCTTGAAGAAGCGCAATTTGAGGCATCACAAAAGATACATTGTTTATGGAAGCAAGAAACCTGGTTCCATTGAGGCATGTGGGGCAAGAATTCTTGCCTAAACCAATAGTGTAAAAGAGGTGTCTATCAACTTTGAGAGGAACATTAGCAGGGTACTTAACAGAGTTCAAGCTTCTGATCTTTTTGTTGTAACTCAAAGCAAAACCTGTGTCATTGCTAGCTGGCAACTGTGGAAGGATGGGTAGGACAGTGTTTGGGATGTCTTTGTATTGAAGTATAGCTGTAGCAGTTTTGTTGTCAACTTGAATTGGGGCATCCATAAAAGCCTTGGTGGCCACAAAGTACCTACCAGCAACTTGGTTGGCATGAACAAGAACATTTGTGGTTTGACCAGGAGCAATTAGTATAGCCTGAGTGGTGAATGGTTTTGTATAAACAGCATCAACCTCCACTACTGTCATGTTGTGACCCGCAATGGCAAAGAAAAGCTCGTCGTTGAGGGCAGCGTTGATGATTCTCATGAGGTATGTCTTCCCTTGTTCTACCTCCATTGCAAATGTGTCTAGAAAATTGAAGCAAATTAATTGAACTTCAAATAAAGATTTTATTCTCTTGTAAATATAATTACATATTTTGTATTTGTACAAATTGTATTCAGCCTGTTAATAAGATCTACAGTATAGCATAGTCTATTTAAAATTGTGCTCGACTAATTTTACTTACGCTTCTCAGAACAAGGAAATAGCGGTCCTGGTTTTCCATTGATCGTATGTGCATCTGACATATTTGGTGGCAACCCCATTTTGTTTCCTTGCTTTTCAATCTCTTCCACATCATTGTTCCACCATTCACCTATTGCATGCAGAAACAATTAGTACATCAACTTTCATACTTCTTATTTCATCTGATGAATCTTTATAATACTTACCTAAGACAATTTCGAATTCTCTAGCTGGCTGTGGGAAAGGAAATGGTGTTCCAAGTTTGGGCATAATTACTATTGCCCCATAGACTGTGGCCCTCAGCCAGAAAATGTGTGCATGCCACCATAGTGTTCCTCTCTGCCCAGTAACGTTGAATTTGTAAGTATAGCTGTTTCCGGTCTGTATTGGACATTGAGTGATATAAGCTGGTCCGTCCGCCCAACCATTACGATATTGTTTAAGTCCATGCCTATAATAAGCATATATATATATATAATTGTTAGAAAGAAAAAAAAAATGTATTTTCAAGTGTTAAAAACTTCACCAATATGTATTTAATCAATTTGTGAAATTCAGCTACCAATGAATCGACATGTTGTACTGTGCATGGTTGGTAACGTTGACAAGCACTTGATCTCCTTCCCTAGCATAGATAGTTGGCCCTGGAAACCTCCCATTTACAGTTACAATGGGTTTTGCATGGCACAGTCTACTCACATTCTTCACTTGAATCTGTAGAAAGAACAAAATGCTATTAAGGGAACCTTGCATTGCTAGCTATAGTAAATTAAGGCATGCTGAATATGATCAAAATATAATAACTCACATCAAACTGGTATTTCTTTATGGCAGCTTCAGATGAAGAGATTAAACCGACAAAGAGAAATAAGAGAAAGTTTAATACAGACATGAAACTTCCCAAGCTTGCCATTATGTTCTGCTTGATATTTAACTTCTTTTTACTTATTTTGAATCTTGTGAGTACAGATACATTGTGGTGCACATATATATACGCGTGTGTGTGTGTGTGTGTGTTTGAATACTTGGTATTGAGAAGGTAAAATGGGCTATCAGTTTGTTGCATGAAGGATAAAAAGTGAGCTAGGTTGATTTGGTAGTTCCTTAATGAGCTGTATAGTTTGTAAAATAATGATAAAAAATTTGAAGGTATTGGATTCCGTAGAGGCTGAGTATAGGAAAGAACATTATTTTGTGAAACTATAATTGTTTATACATTTATTTCAACATTTGACATGAAACTGTGAGAGGTACATGAAGCCAAACCAAAGTTAATATACACTACACTGGCTAGACTTTATCGTTAAGGGGAAGTAATGGCTCATCAAGGGTGAGTCCTAATGCCAAGAGTTATGTGTGCTATCATTGAAGGTTCCTATGCCAAAAGAAATCGTAACTTGTTTCAGCAAGCTTAACTCAATTGATAGAGACATTGTTTAATATATGTGGGGGCCGAGGTTTAAACCTCTTACACCCTATTATCCACTTTAAAAAGCTAAATTTCTAACCACTACACTATTTTACCCAAAAAAAAATAAAAAAATCATTATTTAACTAATGTGGTAACATTATAATAAAATCTCACAAGACTCTACTTTTTACCCTCAATTTCTAAAATCTTACAAGTATTTTTTGTGCGTGTACTTTCAAATGGTAGAATTTGTTCTAAAGTGCATTTTTGGAACGGCAAAAAATTAATATTTTTTAATGTGTACATTTAAACACATGTTAGTAGTGGAAAAAGTTTTTCCAAATCTCTGCTGTTGGCTGCTTGCCCTCTAGAAACTAGTTCAATTAGACTTACCATGATTCAGTCCAACAAATAATTTTAGATGAAAATATGCTTGAAATTTACTTTTGACTAATTTATTTAATAATTTAATTTCTACCAAATCTCTTGCTTGTTTTCGGCCATTGTCTACCTGTCCTATTGCTTATATTTGAAACTAAACAGTCAAGTTTTTAATTTTGTCGGCATTAAAAAAAATCAATATGCTTTTAGATTTATCAACCTAGGAATGTAACGTCCATGGACATGAACTGTATCTTCTAATGCATTTAAACTGATTTCTTGGAAGTTGGAACTCATTAGAATGCATCTTTTGTTCCTACAGTTGCATTGTGAAACTTTCTACAACTAATTGAACCCGCGAGACTCTTTGAGAAGCTTGAAAATACTAGACTTTTCACCCGTGCTGCTGCACGGGTCATGCCAAAGCAAAGTTTAATAGCTCAATTACAACTTATAATTTTATTGTCATCATTTTTTAGTACAAATATTCATTTTGTTTTTTCATGTTTACAAATTACGAAATAGTTCCTTTAAACACTATGTTCGATGTACTATCAATGCAAAGATCATCTTTATCTATTAGCAAAATTTTCAAACTATTCCTTTAAGTAACTCTTGATATTGCTACATAATATTGACCATGCGAGAAAACTCATTGTGGAAGATATATGTCAACTTGTTTGAGTGACTACCCATGATTTTTATATACACCCCCGACCTTAAAAAAAAATTTGGACCCCCTATCGGCATGGGTCCTAGGTCGCCACACCCCCGACCTATGTCAAGGGCCGGTCTGCTATAACATATATGATATTGTTGGATTTGTCTCTATTTATATTTTTAGAATATCAAATTTTCATAATTTTTTCTATTACATTATTAAAATTATATTAAGATCAAAATTGTGTATTTCACAAAATATGGGACTTAGTGAGTATTTAACAATGCTGGAGTATTTAAATTATGCTATTCAACAAAAGATCGTCCAAATATAGGGTCATAGGCACATATATTATACTTTGAGAAACTAAATAGAATGAGTATACTTTAAAGCATTGAACTTATTAATTGAAGTAGTTGTACTCCTATCTTCTAGGGAAAATTTGAATCAGTCAAGATTAATAAAATTAATTCTAGACAATAGTTGTAGATGATTTTTTTTTTAGTTATATGTGTCAATAATTTTAGGAATCCTTGCTGGCAAGGCATGGCAGCCGATTACAGCAGGCATAGGCATAGGTATTCATATTAATATATTGGGTGCAAAACTAACATCTTAGAGAAATCAAAATTTGATAGCAATATCATATATATAATGGTAAATTGCTAAAATATTGTAATAGACTATAAGATTCAAATATGCATTTTTTGGCTTACAATGGAGAAGATGTAGGTTACGTGACAAAGCGACTTTAATTAGAATTTGCAATTCAGAAAAGCAAAGCAACCTAATTACAAAATCAAGCTAGTTGGGAACTAAATTAAAAGTTTAAACCAAATACTCCCCGGTCACAAATATAAGAAAATATTCCTTTTTTAGGTTCATTGAGTAGTTAATGTATCTGGTCTACATTGTAAAACAGATAAATTAATTATTCAATAGACCTAAAAAAGGAATCTTTTCTTATATTTGAGATCGGAGGGAGCATGTAATTTGCAACTTTACAGAAGAATAATAAAAGGAATTTATTATTTAGTGTACTTAAACACAAAAGTTGCATAAAAATCCAATAAATTCGATGCAACAGTTTTGCAAAATTAAAAGACACAACCGTCGCTCTCCCCCACCTCTTTTCTCTTTCTCTCTCGGTA
>Ga0315914_1000794_pt1 | contig 43036 bp, 22 predicted proteins | sample MpolenodulesMG_FD_203920 | JGI IMG/M metagenome (GOLD analysis project Ga0315914, IMG submission 203920) | Medicago polymorpha root nodule microbial communities from Los Angeles, California, United States - elongated nodules | ecosystem: Host-associated > Plants > Roots > Nodule | place: USA... | reverse complement strand
TATTACCCAAACAAGCATGAAACGTATGCTTGCTTATTCGTCCATAGGTCAAATTGGATATGTAATTATTGGAATAATTGTTGGAGACTCAAATGGTGGATATGCAAGCATGATAACTTATATGTTTCCCACTGGGACCATAATTGTACAAACCTTAAAGTGGTAATTTTGTTACTTTATTGTCTTATTCATAATTTCAATTCAACAGACCATTTGTTTATGAATGCCTACTCTTTATTAGATGTATATTGCAGTTGATCTTTTGTTATCAATGTTTTATCCTATTTTGTACTCTCTTTTTTTCAATATTCATAGCAGCATTATTTATACTTCATTACTATTTATATTGGACAATTGTTTTATATAGTGTCTTCTAGCTATAATATATTAGTTTTGGTCTTTTCAAAAATGAAAACTGGTAATTGATTTATATTTTAAATTACCCTTATATTTTGATGCTATTATTTAAGTTAGTATTTTAAACCTCCATCACTACTCAAATAAAGTAATGAAGACTCATACTTTGGAATTGTTAACTCCTATTATTTAAGTTAGTATGTTAAATGATTGTTTTATGTTGTGCTACTGAAATGTATAAACAAGAATGTGGAAGCTGCCCATTTTTAATTTGTAAATCAATTCATAGATTAGGAGTTAACATTTTTCTTCCACTTATGTAAATTAGATTCTAGATGAGATGCTTATCAGTTTTCTTCAACTTCTTAATCAATTGTTATCTAAAGTTGACTTTCATGACTAAAGTTTTCTTTATTTATCAAAGTTTAAATCTGTATGAGTTTGAAACTGACTTATCAAGCTTAGGGTACTACTAGCAACTGTGAAACAACTACTATACTCATTTTGAAAGTATCTAACCATATATTAAATTTATTCATTTTACCATTTTGATAAATTTTATTCATTAATTGCCTCATTGCATATCTATATCTATTGATCTGAGTAAATTCTTATTAGAACCTTTTTGAGATTACTAAATCTAAAAATTAATTTCTTCGACAATGAGTATATGATAACTGCATTTGATAGACACATGATTGTAATTGAAATTGCAATTGCAGGAGCTATGGGGTTGAATCATTCATTCTCAAGATACCTTCCTAGAAAAAGCAATAAGAAATGATATGTGTTTCATATTCTTTTATTTTGTTTTAGATCTTACAAGAATTGGCATTTAGTTAAGTGTTTGTAATTTTATCTTTAAGCAAAAAATCGCATCATAAATGGCATTTAAGCGTTTGTTTTAAATGTTCTTAACTCATAATCAAGTTCTGAGGTCAAAGAAAAAGGTGATCTGAGTCTCTCATGGATGCTAAATTATCATTTTTATTTGTTTGATGTTTATAATTGAAATTGGATTTTACAAATGTTCTATTCACCTTTTATTCAGATAAGTTACTTTGAGTTACTTTGTTGTGTTCTTATTACTCTGCAGATGCACAAAGTTGTTGAATTGAAGAGGACTTACCAAATCATCAGTGGGGAATTTTATGGTTTAAAGTAAGATGAGTCACGTGAGTTTTCAACTAGAGTTTTGTAAAAGTGGATGGAAGTTCCATTCACCTTTTTTACGGCTAAGTTACTTTGATGTGTTCTTAAAAACACGGTATTAGTCCAGTAATATAGTTACAACAAGTTTATGTATAGACTATGAGTAATTTTCAATTTAAATTTTTAAACCAAAATTGAGTTGTTCTTATTCATAATTGTATAATTGATTTTGCGTTTCATATCACTGTAAATTTATGAGTCTCTTCTTCAATTATATGATTGAGTTAATTAAATTTTTAAAATATACAAAATGGATATAAATTCATGGCCCTGGATAAATAAAAAAATAAAGATGTAAAACACTGCACGAGAGACTTACAAAATCTATCTGGACAATGTATTTTCAGTCTTTCACTTTCTTAATAATATACAAACACTCTATTTTTCAATGCGAACCTCAAACAAATTAATATTTCTTATACATAATGGCTATAGCTATTTGATTCAATGCTAACCTCAAACAAATCAATATTTCTTATATATAGTGGCTATAACTATTTGATGGTAGTTTAAAATTTTATATTCCCTAAACATGGGGGGCTATAAGTCCAAAATTTCATATTCTTCAAACATGCGGCTATAGATATTTAGTTTATGTTTCTATTTATACTGTAGGTATAAATAATGTTGTGATTAACGATTGTATTAATGTTAAAGTCACAAACTCCACTCAATTAAATTACAAGACAAACTCCACTCACAATTCAAACTCAAAATTCAAAACCCACACTTTCATCCGATTTTCACTTTCACTCTCTTATAATATTGGTGTTACTTTTAACTTATGTAGTCATTTAATCATTATTGGTCAGGGTTATGTAACTGCTTTAAATTATATTGAACTATATGTCAAATGATGACATCTTTATTTTGATGATGACAACATCTGATTTGTCTAAGAAGTGCATTATATGTTTTTATTTTGGTGGTACGTTCAGAGTAATTATTTGTTAACGCCACAAAAAATCTTTGTTCGCTCGTGCATTGCACGGGTGGAAATACTAGTATTATATATTCTCCTACCAATTGAGCTAAGCTCACGATGACATTATTCTTTTTTTGGTCAAGTAGTTTAGTTGCTAGAGCTCACGCAATTAAATTATGAAGAAGTGGAGTATCTGGGGTTCGAACCCCGACCCCTGTATATAATATGTAATATCCCTACCAACTGAGCTAAGCTCACGGGGGATTAAAGATAATAAAAAATTAAATTGGCCTCATTTAAATTTGAAATGATGATAATGCCCTTTGAATGAATAACGTTGTTCATAAATTATAATTGTGTTCCAATGTCGTTTCTCTTTAAAATACTCTTAAATATTTTGTTATTTTAAATTAGTTTTATATATTGTGATGTACGTAGTGTTTTATTATGTTTCCCTCCTACGTTTGCGCATTCCCTTAAGATACCCGCGAATTTCTCAAAGCATTCAAAAATGTCTCTCTCACCACCATTCTCCTTTCCTCTCTGCAACAATCTCATCTCTTCCTTCTTCCTCTGCATTCCTCTTCTTGCCTCTTTCCTTTCCCTTTCTCAACCAATCTGCCGCGGAATCCGTTTAACCCCGGAATCCGCAATGGAAGATGTATAGAATAATATCCACGCCGGCATCCAAGTTCCGCCAATTCCGGCGACTCCGTTCCAAACCAACCATCACCTCCTCCACTCAAGAAGAAGAACAAGCTTCACATATTCTACTATGGCGGTACCAGATCCTGGACCCGGACAGCGAGTTCGTTGCATATTGGAACAAAGTCTTCCTTGTAACGAGTCTCATTGCATTGTTCATAGATCCTCTTTATTTCTTCCTACCGACGGTTGGTGGACCCGCTTGTGTGACGGTGGATCCTAAACTAAGCATCTTGATAACCTTTCTTCGAACGTTCACGGATTTGTTTTATCTTCTTCACATGGTTATGAAGTTTCGGACCGCTTTTGTTGCTCCTAATTCGAGGATTGTTGGTCGCGGTGAACTTGTTATGGATCCTTACCAGATTGCTATGCGGTATTTGAAGTCTGATTTTGTTATTGATCTTGCTGCTACCATTCCATTGCCTCAGGTATGTACCATACACCTTTCATGCTTTTTTTAAATGACAAACATTAGTTGTTATTTGATTATTTAATCAATTTTGAGATAGATAATCGATTAATAGTATAACAAAATGTAACATGCTAGGTGATTGGTGGCGTCACCCTTTACCTTGTATGGGTGTTGTTGTGTAGCTTGTTTTGATTTATTTCTCCTCAGTAGTGATTTTTTGGCACTAGACTTATATCTGTGACTTTTAAGGGGTGGTTCTCTTTTGCACATCTTGTGCGAGATGAATCACCTTTTGTGTTATAATATATTTTATTTTGGCTTGTTAAAAAAAAAAAAAAACATGCTAGGTGATTGATTAGGGAAGTGATATGAGTTAGTATAACAAAACCTATACTTCACCGTCATAAAATATTGATTGTATATCAGATTAGATTCAAAGGGCTTAGGTTTAGAATTGGCCGCATTATAACCTTTTGAAGATTAGTCGACCTATGGTCCATTTTACTCGGCCCAGTTGACAAGTATTCGACGTGAGGTCATATGATATGGGTCGAGAAGGATCTGGATAAACATGGGGCTGGGCCCAAAAATCCCTCACCAAAGAACCTAGCTTAATAGGCTGACATTATAACACAAACTTGGCTAGGCGAATTACAATAAATCGGAAACATTACAGAGAAAAATGTTGTTGTTGTTGGTTTAACCTAAACACGAAAAACCTGGCCTTGAGCATGGTACACCTCCGACAGAGGTCCTTCGTGTTCTATGTCCGAACAATAACAAAAGTTCAATTTAAGAATGAAGGGTAAATCTTAGCAAGTAAATGTTAAATATAATTGATAAGTAATTGAATATATGTTGTTGATGGTTATGTGATAATATTGATTGAATGAGTATCTTTTTTGGCCTTTGGGGGCAATGACAGAGCAAGTGAGATTCTAACCAATGCATATTATTGTTGTTTGAAAACTATTTCTAAACCTCCCCTTAGGCCTAAGTTTCGCTCCGACCTTTGAGAATTTTTGGAAAGACTCCCTTTTGAGGATAGCCTGTTTAAAAAAGATATTGATTGATGAGTTTGTTCGAATTGCAGATTGTTATTTGGTTAGTAATTCCAGCGAGTAGAGGCACAAAAAGTGATCATGCCAACAACGATCTTGCACTTTTTGTTCTTATTCAGTATGTTCCTAGGCTCTTTCTCATCTTTCCTTTGAATGCTCGTATTCAAAAAACAACTGGTGTTATAGCCAAGACTCCCTGGATTGGTGCTGCATACAATCTTGTTCTCTACATGCTAGCTAGCCATGTAATGTGACTATAACCTTGCACTAATTTTACTTAATTGCTTTCATGGTTTTAGATTACAGTCAGCAATTGTAATTGCGACTGCAGTATAACACTTTTAGAAGCGTCTGCAACATCGTTGCAATTGTGGTCAAATCACATTTGTCCACATTTTACTGCAATATAAAGGTCACTGTAAACCGTAACCGCAACCACAATTTAAGACCGTGGTTTTTTAGTCTTACTATTTTGGTAATTAATTTATGTTTGAAACTGGAAACTAGAACAGGTTACAGGAGCAACTTGGTACCTATCATCAATAGGAAGACAATTCAGTTGCTGGAAAACGCAATGCGAACAGGAAAATAAATCGCATACCCTCTCTTGCTTGCCTAGTTTTCTTGACTGTAATAGTATGGATCAACCTGAAAGACAATACTGGATAAACCTCACAAATATTACTAGCAAGTGTGATGCAAAGAGCAAGATCAACATCAAATACAAGTTTGGGATGTTTGCAGATGCTTTTCTCAATGATGTTGTCACTACTAGTTTTAAGGAAAGATATTTCTATTGTCTTTGGTGGGGTTTAAGAAATTTAAGGTAGCTTTTTATTTTTATTTTCTTCTGTTCTGTCATATATATTCCATTCCTACAATTCATTTCTACTAAAATTACATTTTAGTTCTGTTCCATTCTGTTTGAGTTGTGCTACATTAGATATTGATGTGAATATTGTTCATTTTTCAATTTTAAATCTGTCTGGTACATATTTATCTTGGTGGTTATTTCATTTTGCAGTTCTTATGGACAAAATTTGGACACCACCACATACCTTTTAGAGACACTTTTTTGCATCGTCTTATGCATTGCTGGATTAGTTCTCTTTTCACTTTTGATTGGAAACATGCAGGTAAGAACAATGGTTCAGAATTTTTCATCATCTTATGCAAGTAATAATACAATAGTGGTTTTGTCTATTATTTTGAATTAATTTTTACTACATTTCCCTTGTGGAAGACATACTTGCAATCGATGACAGTTAGACTAGATGAATGGAGGATTCGGAAAAGAGATACAGAGGAGTGGATGAGGCATCGACAGTTACCTCCAGATTTGCAGGAGCGTGTCCGTCGCTTTGTTCAATATAAATGGCTAGCAACAAGAGGAGTAGATGAGGAGGCCATACTGCTTTCCTTACCTTTGGATCTTCGCCGTGAAATTCAACATCACTTGTGTCTCTCTCTAGTGCGACGAGTATGTCTCTATCCTTTTTTTCTTTCTTAATCTTCCAGTTCACCAAGAAAGAACCCCTACTTAATTTGATGTTCGATCGTGAGCTAAATAAAATCTGGAAAAAACAAATTGTTCTACTCAGAGATCGAACTTGAGTATTGAGTACCTTACTTATTAATTTGTTTATATAAATTATCATATTATATAGGTGCCTTTCTTCTCACAAATGGATGATCAACTACTTGATGCAATATGTGAACGTCTCGTATCATCATTAAGCACACAAGGCACGTATATATTTCAAGAAGATGATCCAGTAGATGAAATGTTGTTTATCATTAGAGGGACATTAGAGAGTTCTACAACAAATGGAGGAAGGTATGGATTCTTCAATTCAATCACACTAAGGCCAGGAGACTTTTGTGGAGAAGAATTGTTAACATGGGCATTATTACCAAACTCAACTCTCAATTTACCTTCCTCTACTCGTACCGTAAAAGCTCTTACTGAAGTAGAAGCTTTTGCGCTACATGCGGAGGATCTAAAATTTGTGGCGAGTCAGTTCAAGCGTCTTCACAGCAAGAAACTTCAGCATGCTTTTAGATATTATTCACATCAATGGAGAACATGGAGTTCTTGTTTCATACAAGTAGCATGGAGAAAGCATCGGAAAAGAAAGGCAACAAGAGAGTTGTCAATTAAAGAAGGACTTTACTACATGGTTGATCCTGAGATTGATGAAACACCAAGGAGTGGTAAAAATGTTAATAATTTTGGTGCTACTGTTTTGGCTTCAAGATTTGCTGCAAATACAAGGAAAGGGAATGATAAGATTCAAGAGAGTGATCCTGTGCCACAGTTGTTTAAACCTCATGAACCTGATTTCTCTGATGATAATGTTTAGTGAGTAAAGAACAAGGTGAAATTCAAATGAGTTTAACACTAATTCAATAGGATTTGTTTTCTGAGTTGGATGTAAATGGTACTGTATTAATATAGATTAGTAATAGTATTCTTAATTCTTGCCTTAAAAGGAATTTACTTTAAACTTTAATTAAATTTCATGCATTTTGTAACATTTGCAATCGCACTTGGACTTTCGTTACCAAATCCTTCTTAAAAATGCGTACAGGTTCATTCCTTTTCAAATGTTGGTTCTTTCAAATATTAGGCATCAAGAGCGCTTAGACGAGATGATATAAATCTCATCAAGGCTCCGATTTTAACTCAAGTTTGGGCATGCAGCAGCATTAAAACTCTTGTGAAGAGTTTGCCGCTCATTAGAGTTCTACAAAATTTGATAGATTAGTCTCAACAATTATGCGCGGAAAATCCCCGTTCACACCACAAAATAAAACTTAGTCATTCCCTAAAAAAAAAAAATACTTAGTCATAACTTTTTTTCAAAAATATTTCATGGAAATCCAATTTCTTTTTTTTTTTTACATTTACAACACCTGATAAATCACATGCAAAATTGTGGTTAATTTGATAAAATATATGGTTAATTTAGAATATGATGAAGATTGTGAGTGGTTAATCATATAAACGAATTAACTACAATTTTAAGGATGAATCGAAATAATCTTCTATTCAACTCATATAATCACATTTTTAACACAGTTGACCAAATGTTCTACATATAGTAAAAAAATAGGGTTGTTGATAACATTACTTATTTTTTAACTTTTTCTACCCTATGGAATTTTCACGCGCTCTTTTTTTTTTCTTCCAAAAATGCCCTTGAAGTTTTCCAATTTCATACTCCGAACTGGTGTTTTCCTTTGTTATAGGGTCAAAAAATGAGTTACGGATTTTTTCGGATTTTGTAATCCGAAAATCTCAAAAAATAGGACGTGTTACATGATTTTTTTTTCAGATTACATAATCCGAACACCCCCTAAACACCCTTTTTCAAGGGAAAAACAGTTCGGATTATATAATCCAAACTGTATCAGCACAAATTTCAAACATGTTTGTAACATGGATAGTCATTTTATGAACAATACTAATCTTCCTAACTCTCATCCTTTTGTTTTGGGTCATTATTACCTGTTCTTAGTCAAAAATCGGGTTTTCAGGCTACTTGATGGATTGCTCCGAAACTTCTCCAAAAAATCAGAAAAAAAATCAACAACCCATTTTTCATATTCTCAGAAAAATCCGAAAAAATTTGCATTAGTTTTATTTTATTTTTAGAATTTTTTGGTGGTATTTTTATGATTTTATTTGACATGTTTTTAGCTTTTTTTTTTACTTAGTTTTTTGTCGTTTTTAAAAGCAAAACTCAAAACTGTTGAAATGTGAGAGTCTGATGACAGATTATACATAAGCATTGTCCGGATTTTAGAATCTGAATTAGTGAAACATGAATTCGGATTATGAAATTTGAATTGGACAAGGGCATTTTTGAAAAATTTACAGGGTGCGTGAGAAGGCAATAGGGTGGGAAAAGTAATAGTCTTTTAAGAATGGGATATCGTTACCCCTTTTTTCGTAGAGGCAAAATTACATCTGTGATCCTTTAATTTGATTTCAGATAACGATTTAGTTTTTTTATCTTTTTTTTATTGTAATTTTGTCCTTTTGATTCATTTGCATATGATTTTTTAAGTTTTACTCGTGATCCCTTACTTTTAAGAACTGGATATCATTACCTCATTTTTTGCGCATTTTTCTATATATCATAGAGGCGAAATTACACTTGTTATCCCTTAATTTAATTTCAGGTAATGATTTTTTTTTTTTTTTATCTTTTTTTCATTGTAATTTTGTCATTTTGATTCGTTAGCATATAAATTTTTAAGCTTCACCATGATTCCTTAACTTAATTTCATATAACGATTTTGGTCTTTATCTTTTTTTTCATTGCAATTTTTTCCGTTTGATTAATATGCATATGAATTTTTAAGCTTTAAATTCATGAGTTTCTTCTTATAGTCTTTCAATCTTCAAATATATGGTCTTTCATATATGTTTGCATTTTTTTTAAAATAATAATAGTTATGATTGCATATTATTAAGAATTCAATAAAGTGTGAAAGGATTCATGGATTGGAATAGAGATTACAGTTGAGTATTTATACAATGTACAAACTGTACTATCCTTAAGCTGAAATACAATACAATGCTAACTACTTGTACTACAAGAAATCTTATTTTCATGCTTAGCCTTATTTGAACTATCATTGTGCAATATCCCCCACAAGTTGGAGGTTGGTAGATATCTAACAAACCCAACTTGGAAAGTAAAAGGTTGTGGGAACAAGGATTTTGTATAAAAAATCTTCAAGTTGGTTGTGAGTTGTGACTGGTAAAAGCTTGAACGGACCAGCTTGGAGTTTTTCCCTCACAATGTGACAGTCAATCTTAAGATATTTTGTTCTCTCATGAAACACAAGAATGGCTGCAATGTGCATAGCACTTTGATTATCACAGTACAAAATAGGAAGTTTATCACATTGAACATGAAGATCCCTTAGCAAATAGAGCAGCCATTGAAGTTCACATGTAGCAGATGACATGGCTCTATACTCAACCTCTGAAGAAGATCTGGATACAATAGGTTGTTTCTTTGTTCTCCAAGATATGAGGGATTGACCTAGAAAGAAGCAATGGCCTGAAATAGTGCGCCTATTATCCTTAAACCCTGCCCAGTCAGCATCAGTATAACCTTGAATATGTAAACCTGAATCTCTATCGAAGAAAATACCACGACTGGGGAACCCTTAAGGTACTTAAGAACCCTTAGAGCAGCATTGTAATGAGTATGTGTAGGTTTACTTAAAAATTTACTGAGTTGTTGAGTGATGAAAGTAATGTCAGGTCTAGTTGTGTTCAGATAGATCAATCTTCCTACTAGCCTTTTATAAGCAGAAACATCAATGAATAGTGGTGAACTATCATTGTGCAATTTGATTGATGGATCAGAAGGTGTAGTGACTGGTTTGGAACCAAGGAGACCTGAATCTTACAATAAATCCAGACAATATTTTATTTGGCATAGAGAGATACCACTTTGGGAATGAGCAATTTCAAGGCCTAAAAAATATTTGAGGGTGCCAAGATCTTTGATTTTGAAGGCTTGATTCAATACATTCTTGATGAAAGTAATCTCAGTAAGAGAGTCACCAGCAAGAATTATGTCATCAACATAAACAAGGAGTATAGTAAAACTGTTAGAAGCTTTCTTAGTGAACAAGGAAGCATCAGAAGTGTCTTGTTGATATCCATTGTTGATGAGCAGACCAGTTAGTTTCTCATACCATTTCCTACTAGCCTATTTAAGACCATATAGAGACTTTGATAGTTTGCAGACTTGGTTTGGCTTTGAAGTAGAAACACCTGAAGGTATGGGCATGTAAACATCTTCATGGAGGTCTCCATGAAGAAAGGCATTATTTACATCTAATTGATGTAAAAACCAGTGATTAATGGATGCCAAAGCTATAACCAATCTAATAGTTATCAACTTAGCAACTGGTGAAAAAGTATCAAAGTAGTTTATGCCTTCAATTTGATTGTATCCCTTAGCAACCAAACGTGATTTGTACCTCTCAATGGACACATCAGCATTGCGCTTAACTTTGTAAACCCATCTTTTCCCTATAGGTTTCATTGATGAAGGAAGATCCACTATTTTCCAAGTTCCAGTCTGATCAAGAGCATTAAGTTCATTTTGGATTGCTTGTTTCCAACAGTCATGTTTGATAGCCTCAACATATGATTTTGGTTTAGTGTAGGATACAAGGGACATAGCAAAAATGGAATGAGAGTTAGATAATTCTGTATGTGAATGAAAATTAGAAAGAGGATATTGACTATGACTGTTATTAGCATGAGAAGTAATAGGTGCATTATATAGATGGAGGTGGAGGTTGTTCGCCTGGGAGGAGGAGCTGGTGGGGGAACTCATATTACTGTATGCTAATGTTACCCTGCAGGTTAACAACAACGACGACAGATGGCTTTGGACTTTGGAGACCTCAAATTCATTCACTGTTCGTAGCCTGTATAACTCTCTTACTATTCAACCGCAGATAGAGTTACCAGTTGATGCTTCTTCTATTTGGCACAAGGATGTTCCTCTTAAGGTGGTGGTGTTCGTCTGGCGCTTGTTTCGGGACAGATTGCCTACTAAAGACAATCTCCTTCGGTGAGGTGTTATTCATCAGGATGCCAGGATGTGCGTGGCGGGATGTGACTTTGTCGAATCAAGTCCTCATTTATTTTTGCACTGTAATATTTTCGGTTCTGTTTGGCACTTGATTTATGGGTGGATTGGTGTCTCCGTGATCAGCCCATATTACGTCCCGGACCATTTCAATCAGTTTGTCTATTGTGGTGGGATCGGGAAGAACCGGCGATCTATTTTACAGGTTATTTGGTATGCAGCAGTCTGGGAAATCTGGAAGGAAAGAAACAGCAGATTGTTTAAAGGCAAAGAAAGCCCGCCTTTACAGGTGGTTGAAAGGATTAAGTCCATCTCCTATATGTGGTTGAAGGCGAAGCACACTTCCCTTCCCTTCCAGCTGCATGGCTGGTGGCTTAGCCCGTTCACCATTTTGGGCATAGGCTAATAGTTTCCTTCCTTTTGTTCATCTTTTTATGTCTTTGGTTCCCTTTGTAAATATTGTTCAGACCTTGCCGTTTTTCCTTGGCACCCCTTGTGCTGGGAATAACGCTTTTATGTGGTAATATATTTCATTTTAACCTCTTCAAAAAAAAAAAGGTGCATTATATATGTAATCTTATAGATATGCAGGAGTAACTTTATTTCTAGTGGAAGCTCTAATAGGTGGATGAATTGGTGGAGATGGTGGAGTAATAAAGACAGGTGAAGTGGTAGGAGTAGGTGGTGTGATAGGTGATGGAGATGAAAGTGAAATGTCAGAGTCATCAAACATAGATGAATGAGTGGAAGAAGGTGAAAAATATTGCCAGTTTGTAGTAGGAGAAGAAGATGAAGAATAAGGTAATATCAATTCATGAAAAACAACATTCCTAGAGATAAAGATTTCTCTAGAATCAAGATCAAAGAGAACTGAACCCTTGAAACCTGATTTGTAACCTAAGAAAATACATTTTCTAGCTCTAGACTGCAATTTGGTTATATGAGCTTGAAGTGTGGATGCATAACATAAACATCCAAAAATCTTAAAGGAATGAATATCAGGTAAAGAACCATAGAGAACCTGATATGGAGATTTGTGTTTAAGGAGTGGAGTGGAGACTCTATTTATGAGAAAAACTGAATGCAAAACTGCATAACACTAGAAAATATTGGGAAGTTTGGATTGAAAGAGTAAAGCCCTGGCAACATTGAGGATATGTTGATGCTTTCTCTCCACTCTACCATTTTGTTTAGGGGTCTCAAACAAGATCTTTGATGAATAATACCTTTTGAGGCATAGAAATCAGGTAAAAGAAACTCATGACCATTGTATGATCTAATGAACTTATGGGTTAATATGATGATGATTATCAATTAATTGGATGAAATTTTTGACTTTTGAAGAAACTTCTGACTTAGTTTTGAGTAAAATATCTCATAAGAATCTACTGAAATCATCAACTATAGTGAGAAAATACTTGTGACCATGAACATAAGTTTGAGCTATGGGGCCCCAAATATCAAAATGTAATAGTTCAAATTTAGAAGAAGCAATAAAATGACTTGAATTATAAGGTAATTTTCTTTGTTTGGAAAAATGACAAACATCACAAGTAGCTTTATTATCAACAAAAATTTAAGAATACAATTGATGCATCTTGGACAATGTTTGATTAGACAAATGTCCTAATCTAAAGTGCCAGATTGCATTGGAAGGAATAAAGGAAATAGCTACACTAGAACAAACTGAATTACATGAATTCAAAGAAACATTGGAACAATGACTTGTGGAAGAAGAAACTGATGACTCCTTAGTACATGAAGCAGTATTCAACCTATAGAGACCATCACAAACACTACCCAAACCAATCATCTTCTGGGATTTCATATCCTGTATCACACATTTATCAGGCAAAAAACTAACTTCATAAGACAAAACATGACATAGTTTTGAAACTGAAATGAGGTTAACTCTAAAGTGAGGTGAATAAAGAACATTGGTGATAAAGAAATTAGGTGAAAAAACTGCAGTACCAGCATAATGAACAATCACAGTAGTACCATTAGGCAAAGTAACATGCATATGCTTGATTTTATGAAAAGAATGAAGTAAACTCAAAGAGGAACAAATGTGTTCATTGGCTCCTGAATCAATAAGCCAATGATTAGTTTGAACTTTCAAAGAACAAGATATAACAGTGTTTATACCTGAGGTAGAGGAAGTAATGGAGGAAATAATGTGATTTGTGCTAGCAGAATTAGGGTTGGATGCTTGAGGAACCAAAGATGATTGTTGAAGCAAGGAAACAAGATGACCATATTGCTCTTGAGTCAAACCAGTTTAAGAAATAGCAAAAGATCCTTCAACAATAGACTGAGAATCAGTGATGCCCTCAGAAACAACAACATTGGAAAAAGCATGAGATTTATTTGCATTGGGGTAACCATGCTTCTGGTAACAGAATCCACAGTGTGATTGTTCCTATGGAAAAAGGTACAATATATTGAGGTGTTCTTAGAATACTACGACCATAACATTTTCTTGCATCTGAAGCATTCACAAGAATACTAGAATTTTCAATAGGAACAGAAATAGGTGCAGGTGTAGTGTTATTACTTTCCTCTTGAACAACCATGGAGTAAACCTTGTTAATTGAAGGAAGTCGATCCATAAGAAGGACTTGAGTCTTCACAACTGAGAAATTCTCATTCAATCCAGTGAGAAATTGGATCACTTGAACTTTCATACAAAAATTTCTAGCAGCACGCATAGATTCACAACGACATGGATGAGGACAAGTGAATATAGGCATAAGGCGATGTGAATTAAGCTCCTTCCAAAGAGATTTCATCTATGTGAAATAATCAAGCACAGGTTTGGTACCTTGTTTGAGATTGTTGATTGCAGAACGAAGAGTAGCAATACGAACTATATCAACCTTTGAGAAACGTTCATGCAGCTTAATCCAAACATCAATGGCGTATTCATGGAAGACTATGGTTTGCGCAAATTGCGGAGAAACAAAATTCAAAATCCAAGTGTCAATTAGATGATTGCAACGCTCCCATGCACTACGATTCAGATCATCAGAAGGAGGAATAGCAATAGATCCATCCACAAAGGCAAACTTCTTCTTTGCACCAAGAGCACGTTTCATAGAGCGACTCCATGCTAGGAATGAAGAAGAATCACAAAGATTCATGTGAAAAACGAAGAGAAAAGGAAGGTAGATGAAGCTTGAAGAACAAGCATCAATGGCAGAAGTTTAAGTTTGGATTGTAACTAACTCTCTTAAGAGGAGAGAGAAAATTGATACCATATTAAGAATTCAATAAAGTGTGAAATGATTCATTGATTGGAATAGAGATTACAGTCAAGTATTTATACAATGTACAAACTGTACTATCCTTAAGCTAAAGTACAATACAATGCTAACTACTTGTACTACAATAAATCTTATTTTCGTGTTTAGCCTTATTTGAACTATAATTGTGCATACATATGAGAATTATGCTCTTTACCCAACATAAATTGCTCGCTCCCAACTGAAAATACCAAAATGCTCTTGCGTGACTTAACTCACGCTAGTTATAACTCTGCATGACTTAAGTCACGCACCTCTGGCCGGTGGCGTGAGTTAACTCACACTGCTGTGGCTGGTGGTCAGTTATTCAACCTTGATTTTACACCATTTTTACACGTTTTTACACGTTTTTGGACTGCATTTAGTGCATATAAAACCTATGTTGTCATTCCCCCAATAAATACCCCTCCAACCTTCACCATTTCCTCACACCATCATCTCACATTCTCTCCTCCTCACTTTCTCCCCCTATAAATCTCCTTCTCTTCTTTTTATAGTCTTTGTATTTTTACCCATTTGGGAGTAAAAAGAGGTCAATCGAGGGGTAAAAAGAGGCCAATCTAAATAATATAATGTCTTCGAACACTATTTGCATTTATATTTGCGTATTGAATAAATTCGATAAAATTTGCGTATTAATTAAATTCGAATAAAATTACGTATTTAATAAATTCAAATAAGTATTAAATAAATTCGAATAAAGTTGTGTGTTAAATAAATTCGAATAAAGTTGTGTATTAAATAAATTCGAATAAAGTTGCGTATTTAATAAATTCGATAAAATTTGCGTATTAATTATTAAATAAATTCGAATAAAGTTGCGTATTTAATAAATTCGATAAAATTTGCGTATTAAATAAATTCAAAAAATAAATGTAAAAAATAAAGTCACAAGTACACATAATCAATTCAAAAAATACACAATTGTATTTAGTTTTAATTTCATCTACGTTACATTACATTCTTCCTAAATATGTGGTATCATTACATTACACTCGGATAGAGATTTGCAACTTTTGTTGAAAAGTCAAAAGAATAAAGAGAACACAACACATGTATTCTACAAAATCAACTATATATGTTATCACATCGAATTCCCTCATATAAGAAGAGTCATCACATAAAGAATGAGGTGCGCGCATTCTGTGACACTCATCTTATATGAAGGAATTCGATATCATAACTTATATAGCTGATTCTGCATAGTACATTTTGTGTTCTGTTAATCTTTTGACATTTCAAAGGGGCTTGCAAATCACTACATTCAGTATAACAAAATAAAGACACTACCTAAACATAGAACTTCCGGGTGAATGCTTGAGAGCTGTTATTTAACAGGTTTGACCTTATCCAACTTCAGAGGTAAGACAATTGTTGTAGTTGGAAGGTGCACCTGGAAGGGTGAATACTACCTAATCACGATCTTCTGGCGGAATCAAATTGTTGAGAATATCTTCAGTTGATCTCAGCAACGTGTCAAACATATCGATCCACGAGAACATGTTGTGCTGCCAAAAAATCAAGTACATGCTCCTCACGTTGTCGTCGTTCTTTAATTCTAGTCGACTGAACGTTATTCTCCCGTCGTCCAACGTTGGACATTCATATCAAATGTATATCCACCCTCCTTGTGTCTCTGGGGTTGAGTCTTTGGTTGATTTCATCCGGTTGATCCTTGAGACCATTAAACGTGACATTAATGTACCGAACCTTGAACATCTGAGGATTTCCACCGTTGAAGCGTATGCTAACACTGAACAAATCTGTCATTGTTTCAAACCTACACCATAAAAAATTAAACAATCAATGAAAAACTCATTCAAACATTTCATCAAACACTTGGAGTGCAAAATATACATAAACCCTAAAACCCATATCTACAACATAAACATGCAAACATCTAAACATATAAATCACATTCAAATCACATGCAAAAAATCAAACATCTAAACATATAAATCACATACAAAAAATCAACATTTAAACAAAACCCTAAAATTCATAACTACAACATAAACATGCAAAAATCTAAACATATAACTCACATTCAAATCACATGCAAAAAATCAAATATCTAAACATATAAATCACATGAAAAAAAAAATCAAAATTTAAACAAAACCATAAAACTAAAAAAAAATCTAATTTAAGAGAGATTTGAGAGAAATTTTGGAATTTTAGATGGGAAATGAGGAAATGAGGTTCTGTCTGGCTTTAAAACAGCACGCAACGTGAGTTAAGTCACGCAGCTTGAGTTAACTCACACAAATTTAACACTAGTGTGAGTTAACTCACGCAGGGGCATTTTGATCTTTTCAATTGGGAGCGAGCAAAAAACATTGAGTAAAGAGTAGAATGGATCAAAATGACAAAATTACAATATAAAAGGATTAAAGACGAAATTATTACCTAAAATTAAGTTTACGGATAATTTTATCATATCATAAAATATAATCAAACTTTCTTGTATGTGAAAAGCTATTTTTCATTTTTTGGTGGTGAGCTAAATTTTCTATTAGTATGTTCATAAAGTATAAGATACTGAGTCAGCATTTTCTATAAAGTGTTGGAGAAAATTACAATCACCACAATATTTACAAAGAAAAAACAATAATCTCTATGTTAATTGATCAATATAGAAATCATCCTAGATATAAAACACGTTTACATAAGAGGAAGTACATATTCGATTATTTTAATACTTTATAAGTGTGGTTCAGGTAACTAATAGATTGACTTTAAATAAAAGATGGTCTAATGTGATAGTTATTTGGTCCAATGGCAATTACAACCATTGGGGTATGATTTTGAAATTCAAAATGATTAATATCGTAGATATAAAAGGACAATGAAAGCAGTTTAGAAGTTCTAATTCTACTGACAAATATCGAAATTGTAAGGTCGGACATTATGATTTGAGTTTGAAATCGGAATTTCACAGTTATATTTTGGTTTAATTTAAGTGGATTACCACTTAAGAAAAAAGACAATAAAAGCATAGTTAAATTATTTTTTAATGAAATGAACATTCACTTTGTCATAAAAGAAATTTTTTTTCCCCACATAGAATACAAAATAGATAAATATCTTCCTTTGAAGCTTAACACCTTTGGCTACCTCTTACATGTTAAGTTTAGCCCTTAGGAATTTCTTAGTATGTAGCTTCTTTTTTTTTGAGACCAAAATATTAAGTTATTATTATCAGTCTTACAAATAGTGATAAAAAAAAAAACGAGATAAATCTAATTATTATTTTATAAATAAATTAAAAATGATTTTGAAAATTGGATATATTATTTGATTTGATGGGACCTTTTTCCTTCCAACTAGAGAATCCTTTACCACTAAATTCTCTTCTTCATTGTTCGGTGCTACAAGGCACGCATCATCATCATCATCGATTAGAAATGGAAATGACAGCTTGTGTTTGTGGCCATAAACCTCCATGGGGTTTGGACGCTTTCTCTCATTGGAAACCACGAAGCCATAAATACCGAGGAGGAGTATCAATGGTTATTAAACGAAGCCCAAAGCGTCTCAAATACACAGATAATACTCGCTTCAACAAGGATGCTGGTTTGGTTTACATTGAAGCTGACCCATCTGGTTCTGACTCATGGAAATTGGAACCTGTTGTTAATCTTTTCAAACAAGGTGCTGTTGGAGTTATCCCTACTGATACACTGTCAGTGCTATCTATCTTCTTTGCTCTTATTATCTCTTCTTTTAATTTTCATAATGTTTCTTTTTCATTTCTTGTCTTATAAAAATAAAAATCAAATGAAAGGAACTAGTAAATTTCATTTTAGTCTCTAAATGTGTCACACTATCTATCAAGTGTTGTCACAGGCACGAACACCAAACACGACATTGACAAGTCAAAACCCGTAATAATAATCTGAGAAAATGAATTATTTGAACGTAATCACATTTGTCAGCATCGGACATCAGACACATTTTTTTTATCAGAGGTATGGGTTCTACTGAAGCACAGACACGGACGCCGAACATGACATTGACATGCCGAAACCGATAATAAGTTGAGAAAATGAAAATAATTCAATGTAATAACTAAAATGTGTTAGACACATTCAATCAGAAGTTTCGGTACTACAGAGCTACGGTGGTCAGGTCATATAGTCTCTAAATGTATCAAAAATAAAACTAAATGCATCTTTGTTGAGTATGGCCTATAGGTACCGGAGAAGTGGGCAGGGTTGAACAAACTGAGCCAGGGGGTTATGTTACAATATGGATTGTAATATTTAAATACAAGTTGTACAATGTAAATCATAATCATTCACTGATAATAAAAAAGGAACTGCAACTGCTCTGCTGTTGGAGAATTAGGCATAATTAGCCGAACTTCATTAACAAACATTCTGTGTTTACATACTGTGTTGGGCCAGTCCATACATGGTTTAGCTCTTGTTTCAATTGGTCCCTCAGATTAGTCACTCCTTGGGTCGGATACCGAGTTTTCAAAAAATAGAAACATTGTGAGTTTATTGTTTACGTTTATCGTTTCTTTAGTCTTTTGTACCAGGTTGTCGTTCTAACAATCTTCTGGTAGTAATTTGATGTACCAAACTGAACTAATGCAAGACCCATTCAAGGACCAAAGTAACTAACGAAAAACATATTCGAGGGCAAAATTAACTTATGAAGAGACACATTTAAGAATATTTTTGTAACATCGATTAATGCAGGGCCTATAGTGATAACACTTGACACATTGAGAGACTAAAATGACCGTTAACTCTATATTATCCATTTATTTATGAGCAAGTAGGAGAGGATTAGTTTTCTTCTAATCTCTATGTGTTAACAAATTCATTGATGTCATTGTTTTTTTTTTGTCTATACATAGATATGCGATAGCATGTGACCTAACAAACAACTCAGCCATTGAACGGCTACGTAGGTATAATATAAGTTTGTTAATCTCAATTGAACCATGTTTTACCCCCCTAAATCACTGCATTAACCAGGAGTATATTTGTGTTGTGTTGCAGAATCAAGAATATAGACGGTTCAAAGGTGAGGAACACAGCTATCTTGTCTTTATTCAGCTGTTCTTGCGCTACCAATTGGATTTCTATGTAGTGGTGCCTGTCACACGTGTCCAATTACTTTACATCTTATTTAGATTAAATGTGTTGATCACATCATCAAAATTTTCTTCATGTATGTTTGTATTCAGTAATGCTACTTGTTGAAGTCATTGATGATTATGGTACCTCTGTTACTTGTAGCCGCTTAGCATCTTATGCCACTCATTTAGCGACATAGATAAGTACACATCTGGGTTTCCGTGTGGTGATGGTCAAGGCCATGCAAATTTATTCAAAGCCGTTAAGCATTGCTTACCTGGTCCTGTAAGTATTCTCTCGAAAGTTAATTAATGAATTTGTGAGCATATTAATGATTTTTTGTGGGGGTAAATTACATATGTGCGACAAGCTGAGCTATTCTTTATACAGACCATGAACTATCAAGTAGCTTGACATCTATTTCATGGTAATATTTGCCAGGTGGAATAACGCTGCTAAGAATGATGTGTGTATAGAGAAAACAAAATAATAGCTAAAATTTCAACACGCGTGTTTGCCAAAAATCTTTACATACTAATGATTTAACCAAGAAATTCAGAGTTCAATCCCTGAAAACTAACATAATTTCTAACTTACTAATATTTGTCTATCCAAAGAAAAAAATTCAAAAATACTATGGGTATCATGCGAAATATCAAGACATAGGACCTTTACATCTCGTAGTTGTTAGATGAAAGGATGTCAATTCATTTATATTTAGTTGTTGCCGATGTGTATTTAAGCCATTAAGACAGTCTCCGAATAATTATTATGTTGTTAGTGGGCGATAGCTGAGTAGAACTTGGGTTTAGTGCAGAGCTAAACACAGGTGCGGTATGTTTTGTGCTAACGGATTTAGTGACCGCAAGTGGCAGTGGAATAGAGGCTGAATAGCCCTGTAGCAGCCGGCTATTTACAAAGACAGTGACTGATGTTCAGGTTCTCTGAATAACCCTGTAGGAGGATTCTCATCTGTTCTGCTCACCTCTATTTTTTGGCTATGGCGACGATAACAGTCTCCCGCTTCTTGCCTTTGTTTTCTTTTATTTTTCATCTCTGTTTCTGTGCAGATTTAGAATTTTTATTCAGTGGTATACTTTTCTCTAGTCTTTGCAGTAGTGGTCATCCCATTAACTGCTATTCCGCTTTAGCAGTTTCGGGTTTGGGCACTTCTAGCCCCTTTCCGAGATTAATAACAAATTTGTCATGTTATTCAGTCATTCTTATTCATCAGTTGGTTTTTCTCATTTAAACATGTTATCCTCTCTATATTTACTACAATTTGCAATATCGTGTCTTTATGTGGGTGAATCCTATTGTTTTGTTACCAATTCAGTGTTTATGCTATATAGATATTGACAATTACAGTTACTTGCTAACACTAGTCATGTTTGAGTGACAGTACACGTTCATCTTAATGGCTAGCAAAGCATTACCAAAACAGTGCATAAGGTTTGGGACTACTGCTGCCAAATATGCATCACGGAAAAATGTGGGTGTCCGTATGCCTGATGATGCCATTTGTCAAGCAATACTAAAGGAGATGAGTACACCATTAATATGCACAAGGTATGTTTAATTTGTTGGATCCTTTTTTGTCTTGGAAAAATGATATTTTATTCATTAACGATGTACATTAGGCCAAAAGTAGGTTGAGGAGACCACCCTGAAAAACACATCACTTTGAAATAGCAAGATAAGATGGCACTGTCACACTAATGAAGTGATGCAGATATCTAAAACTGAATGTGATTGAAGTATTATATGATCATTTATCATGTTGTTTTTCGATTTTTGCAAAATATCAAATATATATCGAAATACAGACTTAGCCCTCCAAAATGCTCTAAAACCCAACTCACAAACAAAGCCCAAGAGTATACACCCATTCACATTAGCTTCAGAGCAAAGTTCTAAATGAGGGTAAATAAGTTGGCGGAAAATTCATGATGCAGAAGCAAACAATTGGTCTCGATGTGGCTACATCATCTAACCATTTTTACATCAGCCTATCTCAGGCAGTGAGGCTGTTTTCCACCCCCACCTCAGTGCCTCGGCAGCCACATCAGCCAGTTTTGACAACGTGGATTTATTATTATTGTTGGAAATTCAGCCTTAGTTGTGGTCAGCCCTAGCTGCCTTATTGCGGCATTTGGGTTGCCTTCATTGCAGCTTTCAACACCTTCATTTATGATGGATGTTAACGGGTGGATTTAGTCCCACATTTCCTAAAGACATGGCTTAAGTAGTACTTATAAAGCTTTAGCGGTCCTCAACTTACAAGCCGGTTTCGTAAAGTTGAGTTAGATCCAACCAAAATTGTAAGAATTATCTATCCAATTTCTTTTCAGTATGCCTGCCTATAACCTTTTTTCAGTATGCCTGCCTATAACCTTTAATGTCATTAGGGCATTGGACCCTTATTTTCCATAATTGTTGCACAAGAGTATGGAGCATAATAGTTGATGCTTGTACCTTAATCTTACCCTAGAATTTTTCTTCTTTATGTTAGCATCAAGTTCCTGAACGAAGACGAATGGTTGATTGATCCAGTTATGATAGCTGATACATATGGACCAGAGGTATCACCGTTTCTATTGCATGATTATTTTTCCAGTGTAAATAATTGTAAAATACAATGATTTTAGCCCCTTCCCAAAGAAAAGGGAAAATATGAATTGCAGTTTATTATTTTTATATATTTGTTAGAAATAGGCTGTAAAAAACAAGAAATAGGAAATGTCATGTTCACTACACATTCTATTTACAGTCATTTTTCTTTACAGATAAAAATTTTCCATTTACATTTTACACATGAAAAATGTGCTTAAAATTGAATACATGATTTTTAGACTATTTATAACAAATCTACTTGGTATGCTTGGCTCTCTCTACCAAACTAAAAAAGTTAGCTGATTTATTATATTCTCTGCTAATAAGTTTTATAGGTTTTACAAAAGATATTAAACCATTACTTCGGTTTTTCAGGGTCTTGATTTTGTTGTTGATGGTGGTGTAAGAGTGGCTCAGTCGTCCACTGTGGTTGACATGACCAAATTGCCTCCCAGAGTCCTACGGGAAGGAAAGGTAGCTATCTATCAATTTGAAGTTTACAGATTCTTAGTTTTTATATGCAAGAACCAGTTTTTAACCATTTTTTTACCCATTGTGCCATTGGAGACCGCTAATATGGATGGTACACGTGAAAACTGATATATATAAAAACCCATTCATAAATTTCAAGTTCTTAAGAGTTCTATCATCAAAATGAAATTGCATCTAGTCTTAAATCCTACTCCCTCCAGTCACTATTATAAGCAAAGGAACACTTTAGGTTCATTGAATAATTAATATAGCTGGTCTATATTATATATAGACTATAGACATCAATTGTTCAATGAATCTAAAAATTGGTTTTTTGCTTATAACCAGATGGAGTACTTGTTTACGACATACTAAAAGTGAGTTATGAACCCAAAATGGTTTTAGCATTAGAGATGCTCTAAGTGTTGGATTGATGTGATCAATACTTTATTATTAGCATCTGTAGAAAGTGATGCCACTTATTTACTGTGTGAATTCAATAAGAGCTGTCCAAATGGTTTTGACCTATTAGCTAACCCGGCTCACAGGTGGGTTGGATTGCAAAAACTTTAAGTCACTTATACAATGAGATATTTGGGCCATACTACTCAACCCACGAGCTAACATGAGTTTGTTATAACCCATGTGAGGTCAAGTTCACACCGCTTTCTTTGAAATGCCCCATCTTACATGGTGTCTCCCCACACTCCGCCATCGAGCGGTGGCACCACATTTTCCACAATTAATTTCCATAATGTTGCAATGTTTTGTGAGAACATGAGCAACAAGAATATAATTTTTGTTACGTTTAGTAGCATTTCTATTCAAATTGCAAATTTTCCTTATGGTGGTTATTAGTGGTATAGTATGCAATATCCTGTATTCAAATATAATTCATGCCCGTTGCAGTGAACTCAGAAAAGTTACTTAGAGTCATGTGATTTCAGGGTCCAATTTCAGACTGGATGGTATTGGAAGATAATCAGCAAACTGATGGTGAAGAGGATCTAATCCCTGCTGCCATTTGAATGTTAATCACCCTTTTGAATGAAGATTCAGCATCCAAGACCAGTTAATGACAATTATAGGACACAAGGTGGAAAACTTTATGTAAATAAAAACATACTGTTGTAAATGTTGATATAGTTGACTTGTACACTCTTTTTGTTGACCAGATGCCCTATACTTCATAGAGCTATCTGGATTCGTTTTGCAATTAAATAAAATTTGCTGTTTCATTTTTATTGTCAAAATTGTCTATGATTGAACATTTTCAGATATGCCTTCAGTATGTGTTGTGTTCTACAAGATCTTCAACACGAATTCTTATTCTTACTATTTCCTTGCCTTCAATAACTTTTCCCTTTTTGAGAGCTTGAAATGTAGTCTAAACGAAGAGGCTTGGTATAAATGCATGCTGCCTAATTTTCAGAAATGTGAGCTTAAATATTTTCTCTAATGATATGATAATTCATCTATATTTGTTTAGTCCTTTCGTGAAAAACAGATTGGCAACTATGCATTGAGCTGATTAGTTATCACAAGATTTTGTACTTTTTTCTTTAATGTAATTGATGACTCAATTCTATGTGTTGATGAAATTTTGGGATTGACAGAGTATACTTTTATATGAATAGCCTGAAGTTTTTAAAGATGCGTTGCTTTAGTGATTTGTGTGTTTTTTTTTCTTCTTCTTTTCAAGTAGTTTAGTGGCTATAAATTCACCTCTTAAGGTGAATGAGTGGGATGTACGAGGTTTGAAACCCGTCCTTGCATATACTATTTAATGTCCCTACCAATTAAGACAAGCTAAAATAGACAATTTTATTTTCTTAATCATTAACTTTTGTAATAATTAGAGTACTCTAGTTTATTAAGATTGTTTTAATATTTCTATTTTAAAAAATGAGTGGCTACGGTTCAGACGCTTACGATTCAGCTCGGCCATGTTATCCTAAAAAAAACACTTAACACTTAATTTTTTTTAAGGAAATATTAAAATACATCTACCAACCTTTTTGGGCTCTTGAAATCATGTTAAAATATTTATTTTGAATTTTCTGAAGAAAAAAAAAATAATACCCAATTTTAAAAAGATTCACCTTAAAATAAAAAAGAAATGTGAAAACATTTTCAAAAGTCACAGAAAGGTAATTTAGATGTATTTTCGTTTTCTTAGTTTTCGTGTAGAAAACAATTAAAAAATAATGTTTGAAGTCTTTTTTCGAACAAAAACAGAACCATAAGGTGACTGAACCGTACTCTCTTTAAGAAATATATATATATTGAGATGTGAAGATTGTTAGGAGGGGGAAAAGACTACTGGTTAGAGGAGAAAAGTTCCTGGAGTGAGACACTAATGAAGAATGGGAGTTTGTTTATAAAAGACATCAATTGTGATTTATCTCCTGAATATTTGTGTTGTCTAAGTAACAGAATCACTTAATTCCATTTGAATTTTCTCGTGTTCTATCACAGAAACTCGTAAACTTCACAGCACAATTGCGACAACGTCGGTATTCTTTATCATGGCAACAAAGAAAACTCAAAACAGCTATCACCAGAAGAACACAAGGTGTGAAAAAAACAATGGTTATAAAAATTTATTAAGAAATTCTAACAAGCTTTCTTAATAGAGTAAGCAAAGCCAACATTTGCATCCCCAAAAGTTTCCTGTAGAAGCAAGTCTAACAAAGCCACCAGAATTTCCCTAGATTCACATAAAAATCATTTTCACAGACTCAAAATTTTACCTAACAAACTTCGTGACATCCTCTAGTGCTACTCATAAACTATTGAAGTTACAATTAGATCTCAACTTGTGTCCATTTGTTCTCCGCTTTCAGTTTGGTCTTGACTAATTTCCTCATGTTTCTGTGTTTCTTCATCAACCTTGGTGATTTCTTCTGGTGTCGCTTTGTCTGGCGGTGCTGGCAATGTGTTTTCCACCTTCTCTACTATTTCAGTTACCTCTTCATCTGGAAAACGCTCCTCACAATCCTCTATGATCTGCGTAATAATTAAAAGTTAACAAACTTATCATAATAATGCAAGGGACATACATGACATTCAAATGCATATTGTTAGTCTGACAAATCAGTACTTTACCCTGAACTAGAATGGGAGAAATCGGTGTCCAGAATCAAACACAACACAACACACTAACTTCTAGGCTTAACAAGTCATGCATAACTTGTTTTTCATAATCATTATTTAACATGACACACGCAAACTTGATGGTCCTGAATTCCATATGCATTTCTAAGACAAAACAACCAGCCAGCAATTACCCCAAATGTGCATTTTACAAAAACATATAACAATTATGATAATGAGCCTATGTCATTCTACAATTAAAATATGAAAGTGGGATCGCCCTGAAGTATGACAACCTCCAAGGTTGTAAGATACCAATACTAATTGGGCAAAAAACACTGCATAATATCATTATTGGTGCAGAATGAGGTTGATTGAAAGAAAAGATACAAAAGATGTACAATGAAGATGATAACCTTGCACGCAAGGCTACCCCAAAGGAGTACCCTCCTGTCACACTAGATAACATCGAGATAGATTTTAAATACATTTTAAGAATAACCAAAGTACCAACTCTTTAACAACCACCTAACAAACTTATCAACTTACTAACTTCTAATAATTAACTCTTAACTACTCTAACTATCCTATATATTCAATATCTAACATAATACCATAACAACACAAGCCAACAAATCAATAATAGTTTCAATTTGTTTCAAAATGGAAATGTATGCAATGGACCTCTCAGTATAACTTCCTAACTTTTTTATGCTAGAAATCAAGTATGTAGGATACAACAACAACAATCAAGCCTTATCCCACTAAGTGGGAAGTATGTAGAATATGACCATAAATATAACCACCATCTATTAGACCAACAAAAAACTCCACTTTTTTTGGACCCTAGATTGCTTGGTCTATATGTATTCAAGCGCAAACTGCCAAGTCACTATCTTAAAAATCAAATATTTAAGCCAATTTGAATTTAAAAAACAGATAAGAAAAGAAAAGAAATCGTGTTTTAATATGCTTAATTATTCGCAGTACTTTGGCGGTGTTGAATCTGTGTACCCGACATGACCCCGCATTACAGGAGAAAGCTTTAGCAATTATTGTCTATGAAGCACCAATACTTCAGGTTGAGATTGTGTCGTCACGTGTTGGTATGACACTCGTGCAACTTAAGACATTAAGTTAAATTCAATTGCTTGTATTTTCTCAAATTATTATCAATGTATGTATCAGGGTAGTGTCGTGTTCGTGCTTGATAGATTGTTGTAGTCTTAGACATCTTGGAGAGAATACTTTATTTGCTAAAATAGTAAACTGCTCTCAAAAGAATAAAAAGCAGAACAAGAAACATTAATTTTTTCTAAAAGTAATATTAGGTCTTTAAATAGTTAAACAATAAATCTAAGGCCCTACGTAGTTGATGCATACGAAGATCAATTATGTTCGGAAATTTTTGGTTTCTCCTTAATTTACTGGAAACAAACGAGTATTGTTTGAGGGAAGCAAAAGTTGAAGAATACAAACATTAGGAGATCTCGTAGATTAGACAACATGCTTTGCATATGCTCATTAAAATTTATTTCTGAAGGTTAATGGATAGAGAAATTCTTAGGTGAACTCTCACCTAACACGTCATTCTTACACCCAGCCAATTAAAACCCAACACCTCATTAAAATAATTAAAAAAATAATTTAAAATCAGTTAGGGGTGGTGGTGCTGATCAGTTAAAGAAAGTGGGGAGAGGATAGATAGAAAACGTCAGAAATAATAAGGAAAAAAAAATTGATTTTAAATTATTTTTTTAAGCTAATTAATTCACTTTTTGGGACCTAGGAAAGCAAAAGCTAAGTCTAAATATTTCCTAGCTAGCTATCATCTTATGGTTCCATAAAAAGCAATTTGGGAACTGATAACAAATATAAGTGGGTCTGGGATATGGATTGCCCGATAACTGACTTTTTTCTTTTTTCCCCACCTTAAATATTTTTAAAAATCAAAGTACTATGTTTCCATCCTTGCAGATTATAACAGTTTCTTATATATTACTAATTATTATGTATTAGTTCACTGCTAAACGATATTTTTTTAGATAATAAGGAAACAGGAATACTCTTGGGTTTAAGTTTTTGTAATAGTCAATCATTTGGTGAGCATTTTTCTATCTAATAGGAAAAGGCTTTCATTGGTGTTGAGGTTTAACAAAAAATATAAATTACATTATAATACCTGATACTTATTCATTATCAAAATTCAAAAAAACTTGAGTTACTAGTAATCAGTTAAAAACAAAGATTTGAACCCAACACTTCAGAGCAGAGCTAAACACATATAATAGGAAAAACATATTGTGAAAAATGTGGAGACAGATTAAGAAAATGCAGAGCTAATATGACATCTAACAGATTACTCAGGCATGAAATAAATGAGAAGAACATAGTTGTGATACATACATGATATATTTCAACTTCAGAAGCTGGTCTGATGTTTAACACGTTCAGAACCTCCGCCTCTGACAGATCATGCTGTTTAATAACTGTGAAATACTCCTTGACGCTCTCTCTTGTTTGAGAAACAGCGGGAGTGTTAACCAAGTAATCATAAACCTGTAAAAGATGCAACACAATAATCCACCAATAAAACATAAAAAATCATTACTATCTATTGGCGAACAACTAAAATCACGAATCGAAAAGAGATTTGTTGTCTCATCAGAATAACAAACCTTGTACTCAGACATTGCTACTTTGGCAAGAACCCTAGATGGATCTTTCGAAGCTCCTTTAGCTCGTAAGAAATCAAGGACCTCAAAATTTGTTAGTGCACCGGCATTGTTCTCCAAGCTATGAAAAAGAACATTAAACATCAATAATAACTCATTAAAGAGATAGACAGATAAATTTGAAACATTTGTGCAACAAATTTGACAAGAATGGTAGTGACATACATTTTCATCTCGAGCAACAAATAAAGCCTGTCCTGAAACAAAACAAAATAAGTAAACAACAGAACGCAGTTAAAGAAATGAGTTTCTGCAAAATACAACAAACAATACCTATGAAGCACTGACACAGACACAGACACAGACACGGACAACGAACACAACACTGACACTTCGACACCTATGAAATTTTGAGAAAAATGCATAATTCAATGTAATCACTAGTATCAGTGTGAGCAATTGGAGAATCAATTCTCAATCCCCAATTTTTGAACCCTAAAGAAATTCCGAATTGGAGAAATTAGAGGATGAATTGGCTTACCTTGGCGTTGAACTTTGAAGAAGAGAGAAGAAGATACTGCAGATGAGAGTGGAAGAGAGAGTTACTGACTGGGTTTGGTTGTTTTGATAAGAGGAGAGAATAACCTGGGCCAGTAAAAAAAAAAAATTTGAGTTTTTGGAATTTTAAAATTGTTTTCTAAAATATATATTTTTTATTTATTTTCTAAAATATATGTTTGAAATGGAGATTTTTTTAAAATAAAATATATAAATCTGAATTTACATTCCCTACAAAAAAAAAATCTGAATTGCATTGATTTATTTTATTTTTGGAAAAAAACCTGGTCCTTTATACAACAAACAAAAGACATAAAACATCAAGATCAAGGAAATACATTGAAAATAGTCATCTTCATTTAATATACTTCTACATTTAAAAAAAATCCATGAATACTTCTAAATTAATTACTCTTTATTCCACCAACTTACTTACTTTTAATATTCTCTCATAATAATTAAGGGTACAGATGAAATTTAGTTTCAAACATACTTGAAACTTGGTCAATATTTCTTATAAAAAGGACCAAAAAAAATTTCACTTTTGTTTCTAATAAAAAGGACCGGAGGGAGTATAATCAACTCGCTTTGTCTAGGTAAATTCGACTTTGTAAATTCGTTTTAAAAGTTTTTTAGTCTTAGGTTGCATCAATGGCTTGATTGGAATGTCACAACTTCCAATATTTATACAACACTCTCAATTGACGAACTTTCTTTGTTTATGAGCATTGCAAAGATAGAAATAGAAAGTTTGTGATTGTTAATCAACTTCTTTGACTAATTACAAACCAAGCTAGCTTCACTACATCTTTGGCCAATATATAAATGTGAATTCTCAGCCTCATTCATTCCATGAGATGCATCATTCATGTTTCTTGGCACCTTCACCTCATGGACATTACAAGATTAAAGAGGATCCATCTTGGACCTTTTACATTGGAATAGATATGACGATTGACGAGTAAGTTGAATAATAATAATCATATCATCTTTGTGATGGACTCCTTGATGGTTGTTAAAGGTGGTCTCTCTCTCCATCTTGCTGGATGGTATCTATCCTAGTGTGTAGACTTGTTAGTGAATCTCAAACACTATTTATATTTTAAATGTAGTTCTTTGATGTTTTTCTTCCCTTGCTCTGAAACTTCTATTGGAAGATTATTTACAAGGGACAAGTTTGCCTTATTATTTTATTCATTTTTTTTAAGGGTATACATATATACACATTCCGCCACTGTTCTTTATTTGTCTTCCAAGTTGAAGAAAAAAAATAAACGTTATAACCTAAACCACAGTTTTCATTCATTGTTTAGGTTAAAATAAGACTTGTTCCTAAATTCATCCTGGGAGGAAGCAAGCATAAGAAAAATGTTGTCATTTTCAAAATTAAGGTATGCTGTCTCTATTTCAATTCCCAACAATTTGTTTCTACTGATCCCCAATTCTCAAGCTAGGTTATCAGCCTGATATCGTAACCTTTCATTTTCCCGATGATGTTAAAGCGAAAGGATTTCACCTGGATCAGGCAAGTTATGGAACTCTGATCGATGGATTATGTAAAATAGGAGAAACAAGAGCTGCCGTGAAATTTCTTAGAAAGAATGAAGAGAAATTTGTGTTAGGACTAATGTGATAATGTATAGTGTAATCATTGATAGTCTATATAAAGATAAACTCGTGATTGATGCCTTTCATTTATATTCTGAAATGGATGTCAAGAATATTTTACATAATGTTGTCACTCATACTACACTAATATATGGCTTTTGTATTGCGGGTCAATTGAAACAAGCCGTTAGTTTTTTCACCGAAATGGTTTTGAAAAACATCAACCCTGATGTTTATGCCTTCAACGAATTAATCAATGGTTTATGTAAGGAAAGATATATGAAAGGACCTAAACATGTTTTAGCTGTTATGATAAGACAAAGTGTGGAACCAGATGTTGTGACTTATAATTCTTTGGTTAAAGACGTGATTAAGACCACATATGTATTCAACTCTATTGCCCGGAGTGGAGTGACTCCTAATGTTCAAAGCTACAATATCATAATTAATGGATTATGTAAGAATAAATTGGTTGCTAAATATGTGATTCTCTGCAAATAAATGAATTCGAAAAATATGACTCCTAATACTGTAACATATGATTCACTTATTGATGGACTTTCCAAATAAGGGAGATTCTCTGATGTTTGTGATCTTATGGATGAGATGCACGATAGAGATCAACCAGCTGACGTTATCACTTACAATTCTTTTCTTAGATGCTTTGTGCAAAAGCGATCATGTGGACAAGGCGGTTGCATAATTGAGGAAGATCAAAGACCAGAGAACTCAGCGAGACATGTATAAATAGACAATACTCGTTAATGCCTATGCAAAAAAGGAAGACTTAAGGATGCACAAGAGGTTTTTATGATACTTCTAATCAACAATTATCATTTTGATGTAAGGATGTATACTGTGATGATTGATGGGCTTTGTAAAGAGGTTTTTTTGTTTGTTTTTTTTTAATGAAGCATTGTCCCTACTTGAAAAATTTGAAGACCAACGGTTGCACCCTCAACCATGTATAACATATGAAACTCTTATTTGTGTTCTGTTCGAAAATAACAAGAACTATGGACTACACTTTCAATTTAGTTTTTTATTAAAGTTTTCAACAGAAAGCGGACTATTTCAACAGAAAGTTTTCCACAAAATCTTTTAAGAAATGAATAAATATTTTGCTGATAACATGACACTAAGGATTAAGGAGGGAAAATCATTATATACTAATACAGAAACTATTTGGAAAAGGTTCAGTTTTTAAACCATAAAAACCCAAACTAGAAGTGAGACTATATAGTATCTACAATTTACAGTGAACACTATATATGCCAAATTTTTAGTCTACTGTATGATCATATTTCAACAAAGGCCATCAGTGCCGCAATCTATATCTATCCATCCAAGTGTATTAATACCCACAAATATATCCTTTTTTGTACAAAACTATTGCGCTTTTGTCTGACTAGTCTCTCATTATATAAGTAAACATATAGGTTCAATTGTTCTTTATACGCACTTCCTGAGCACTTGTTTGATTATATACTTAAACATTGTAGGAAAAGAAGCTGAGAGATGCAGCTAAAACGGGTAAGAAAAGAGACAGAGATGTAAAACAGTACAGGATGAGCACATGTGCAGGTTTGATTAAGCGACTGACTGATACGATCACACTTTACTGACCATTTAATTCAGAAGCTAAAGCAATCGTATAGCTTTCTATACTGAATATGTAATATGTCGGACTAGAAAAAACAGAAGATTGTAGCTTCAATAACAATATGAAGCTAACAATATCTGACTTTAATAAAAAAAACTAAATTGAAAGTGTAGTCCATCTTCATTCTTATGCGTGACAACAATCTTCATGTAGGTTACATGTGTCGGTTTCAGACACCAGCCACGCCTTCGTTCAAAAGTGTCGATGCAACAGAGGTTTTTATCTCACACACATGCACACTTATATTTCCCTCATGTCTAATTCTTTTCATTATAATCATACAGTTCCTATTTGTTAAATCCACTTATCCAGTATTGGATCTCTAGGATGTAATAACATCATGTGTTACATTCATGATGGCATATCATCACGAGTTGATTGATTAACCCTTACAGCAATGTTCACATAGGTTGCAAGCCGTGGTTTGCCGTTTGGAGGATATCAAGATATCAGAATGTGTTCTTTCCATGGAAGACAATCATAAGATAGAAGGTAGTGTTCTCTACATATGTGCTGGTGCAGATTCATCCTTGAGGTATCCCCCGTATACACTTGTATTTGTCTATCTGTATGTTTTAACCCCCTACAGCTGCCACTGATTGAGTGATATTAATATCAAGACTTGATCATATTTTATTTGCATCTATTCAATAGTGTTCATTGCACAATATTCTACTTGCTGCATTCTTTAACGAATTTTGGACCAGGCCACTCCTTAAAACATCTAGTCTCTGTGCCAACAATTCTTTCTTTGTCCCTTTCATTTAATATATGACCTGAGTGTGGAGACTGTTGAGAATTTCACATCGACCAAAGATATGACGTAACTAGTGCTTATAAGGCTTGAACAATCTTACAAACCGATTTTGTGGGATTAAGTTTGGTCAAGCTTTCCTCTTCAAAAAAAAAAGTTTGGTCAAGCTTAAATTTTAAAATGAAATTATCATATTCGATACTTTCGACGTGGAAATGTAACTCTTGTCATATTAATGTGGAGAGGATACGATGATGATCAGAACAACAAGAGCAAGGTTTATTATACCTTATGCTATTGTTGACTGTTTATATATATATATATATCTCTCTCTCTCCCCTATATGTGCAGGTTGACAACATAAAATAATTTAAAAAATTGTTTCACTTTGGACTACTTTCCAATCGAGCCATGCATGTTAGTGGTAACTCATTCAAAATCTTGTTGGTTGTTTCATTTTTTTTTTTCGGCTTAAATATTACACACGTTCTTGCAAATATGCTTCGCTTGAATTTTGGTCCTTGTAAAAAAAAATTTGAAATCCGTCCTCACAAAAATTTTATGTCTTTTAAAAAAGTCCTTGGGCCTATTGAAGCTGCTTGGTGGCACTTAGGTGCTGACGTGGCACATGCTGACTGTGCATAATTGCCCATGTGGCATCTGACGTGACATTTAAATTAATTTAAAAATGTAAACAAAAAATGGAAATTAATTTTTGAAATAAAAAAAATCAGTTTTTTTTTTTAAATATAAATATTTAGATTTTAATTTTCCAAATTAAAAAAATAGAAAAAAAAATTCGAAAATTATAAAAACAAATTCAAAGTTAAAATAATTTTTTTAGGAAATTAATTTTCGTAAATTAATAAAAACAAAAAGTTACATAACATTTTTTGAAAATTTTTAAAAAATTAGGAAGTTTATCTTCAGATTTTTCTTTCAAAATTAAAAAAAAAATTAAATAAATTAAAAATATATTTTCAAAAATCTGGAAGAAAAAAATTCAGAATTAAAAAAATCAAAATATAAAATTTATTTTCCAAAAATTAGAAGAAAAAAAAAACTTTTGTTTTTTAAATTAAAAATATTTTTTCTAAAAAATTATGGAAATTAATAATATTTTGTTTTCAGTAGAATGGTGGTTGTTCAAATTTACTTGCTACTCAACCAAGATTAATAATATTTGATTTAATATAATAAATACTTCATCCAATAATAATAATCGATTCAAATAAAAACATTAATTTAAAAAATATAAAATATTTATATCAATATATAATATGTATAAGATATTTAAAAAAAATATAATATGTAGAAGATCTCTTGCAGAGCACGTTTCTATAAAATTTGAATGAGCATGTTTCAAAGGTTTACTTGATAAATATAATATATATAGGAGATATTTTTTAAAAGGATTTTATTTTTAGGATTCTTTAAACAAATAACTTATAAAAACAATTATTTAACATTATTATTTAGATTCTGTTAAAAAATATATCTAGCAATATTGAGACATTGTTTATAAGATATGTCACAATTTTAATGTCTAAGCATAAGTAAGTGTCTATATATAGAAGAAAAACCCTCTCAATCAATAAGATACCTTCCATCTTTTTCTTTTCTGGTCAAGTTTTCTTTCATCTTGTTAGTACCATAGCAAGTTAATATGATTATTTTGTTGCTTCTTGTTCTTATTGGGTTGAAGACAACGGAGACTGGTATGCACTTTGTCTAATCTTGATTTCTATTATGTCTTCTTCAAGAAACTTTTTATGTTGATCTTATATAAAACAAAATTGTTTCAAGTCCTAGAGAATACAAAAAGGTTATATGTTTTTCACACCAAGAACTAAAAGCATATAATTTAGGCGTTTTATTAGAGGAAGCTTGTTTAATTTTTTGTCATGTAAAAATTTATTCTTTTGTTTTTAGAGCCCTAAAAATTATTGTTTTGAGGGAATTTATCTCTCTAAGTATGAAATTGCTATCTTTTTTTACCTTGTAAATTAAGTGAATTTACTCTTTGGTTTTCATTCCTCCAAAATATACTTGTCCCATATAAAACGAGTGAAATTTAGTTTTTGTTTCATTAATTATTTTCTTTATGATTCTTTAGCATAATCACGAGGACCACTTTCATATTGAATGTCAGCTAACATGTTCAAATCACCTTTCATTAGACAACAATTAGTTAATGGATCTCTAACAATTGTATGACTTAGCAGTTAGCATAGTAATTGTAGCTTTCAAAAAATAAAGATTTTTTTTTTTGCCAAGATGAAAGTTAAAATTTACTCCTTTTACTTTTACTGAAATCAAAGACATATTTAACATATTTTTAGAAGGAACAAAATCAATGTGAACCAACTTTATAAAAATAAATATCACAAACGTATTTAACATGTATTATTATTTTAATTTAATGCAGGTGCACAATCAATAGGAGTATGTTATGGTCGAGTTGCAAACAACTTGCCTCCTGTTGGGGAAGTAATAGATCTTTACAAATCAAATAACATTGCAAGAATGAGAATATATGATCCTGATCAAGCAACCTTGGAGGCTTTAAGAAACTCTAACATAGAACTTGTCATTGGGGTTCCTAATGAAAACATCGAATCAATTGCCAACAGTGTTTCATCGGCTAATGATTGGGTTCAAAACAATATATTAAAGTACTCTAAGGATATCAAATTCAGGTACATTGTTGTTGGGAATGAAATAGATCCTAATATTGATCCAACATCAAAATTTGTTCTACCTGCAATGCAGAATATTAATACAGCACTTGCATCTGCCAACTTACAAAAGCAAGTTAGGGTGTCAACTGCTATTCAAATTGGATTGTTGGGAAGTTCATATCCTCCATCAGCAGGAGCATTCAATCTTTCTTCAATTTCATATATAACTCCAATAGTTAATTTTCTAGTGGATAATCAAGCACCACTTCTTGCAAATGTGTACACTTATTTTAGCTACATAAGTGATCCAAAAAACATTGACCTTTCATTTGCTTTATTTACTTCACCAAATGTTAAGGTGATTGATGGAAATTATGAGTACCAAAATTTATTTGATGCAACATTAGGAGCACTTTATGCAGCTCTTGAGAAAGTTGGTGGTGCAAATTTGGAAGTAGTAGTATCAGAAAGTGGATGGCCTTCTCATGGTGGTGTTGCTGCATCTGTTGAAAATGCACAAATTTACTATGAGAATTTGATTAAGCATGTTTCTAGAGGGACTCCTAATAAACCTAATCAACCATTGGAAACTTATTTATTTGCTATGTTCGATGAAAATCAAAAAGAGTTTGATGAAACAGAGCGACATTATGGTTTGTTTACTCCTAATAAACAACTCAAGTATCAAATTAGAGAAGGGATATCTTCGTTTACAAGTTCATCTTCTCACCAATCTGGAAAAGGATGCATATTTTCTCTGTGTTTCTTCTTATTATTTCTTTACTTTGTTTAAGAAGTAGGCATTTTTTTATTAAGTAAGCATTTTTTTCTATATCTCTTAGTTTAATATTTATTTTTAGACATATTTATTTTTAGACAAGATATATAATTTATATTGAGTTTTTTTTTCCTTCGTAGTATTAAATTTATATTGTGATCTATGAGTGGATTTGGCGAAATAATATTTTGAAGTTAATTGGTATTTTAAGACGCTATCTGAGGCAAACATATTATGTCAAAAAAGTACTTGAGACCTATTACTATTAGTATTATTTTTTTCATCGTTCAATTTTGATCGCTAATTTCAATTATATTCTACTTTACTTATTTAATGAGGAAACAATTTTTTTTTTGAGGAAATTGGTAAAAAAAATTATTAAAAGGCAATGTTTATTATTTGACAAGATTATTAATCTATAAGTAAATTTCTAGCCACTAAACTACTTGACGAAAAAAAAAAAAAGACAAGATCATTCATTTACTTTACTTTATTTTCTTTTTACGTTTATTTTAATTCGTCTCCTGAACTATTTTGTCAACATCTCATCATAATTTTTGCGATATGATATGATTTGCACCATATCATTTAAATTTCCATGTGTGTCACTCTTCATATTGCAATTTGCACTATTGCTACACTTATATTCAGTCTTTTTTTTTTCTTCTTCTTTCTTTCAACGTCGTTTTATAATATTCTTTAAACTCATTATAACGGTAAATTGTAACATTATTCTGCCTCATAATTTTTTCCCAATCATATGGTATGTTATATGCTGCTGATATCATTTGATAAAAAATAAATAAAAAATTCACCTGTAATCCAAATCTTCACAAACTTCTTTACCACAATATATAGGATTTCATCGAACTGATTATGGAGTCTTCTCGAGAAGAGCGCTTCAAGGTTTGTGTTTGTTTATTTGAAGGAGAGATAATAGTTTTATGTTGAGCATTTTAGATTTATTCAACAATTTTCAGGGAGAATTTACAACCTTTTGATACGCCGCAAGTGTACGGCTATATCAGTCTGGGTATAAAAGGCTGTTGGATCATAAATTGGAAGCCTTGAAAAATTTCAAAATCAAGTAAAATAGAAAAACAATATTCTGTTACAATCCTATAGTTCACCAAAAATTATAGGATAAATGAGCATTTTCTGTAACATTCATAATGAACAAAGAAATCATGAAGATGATAAAGTCAAAGATCACACTGAAGAGCACAAGGCATATACAACAAATTAAACAAAAACAAAACAGCACCACTTTAAAAGACAAATTTCATAGACATTATACTTTGCGGTAAGTATTTACTTAAGAATCCGAATCATTCAAAAGAAATTGCAGCTTCTATAGGTTCATGCTCAAATAATTTGCGATAAACAATTGGAACCATAAATGAGAGCAAGGGAGATAAGGAGGGAGTCCCTGCAACCCTAGCCAGACATAGCAGCATCATCCACCACTACTGTTGTGCGAGAGTTCCTCCATCTCTCCACCATTTGTGTCATGTTCGGTCATCACTAGTGTAAGAGAAACCGGCATGTTGAAATATATATTATTTTCTTTTATTATTATTCTATTTTAATGGTAGTTTATTTTTCATTATATTATGTCACTCCTTAAATTAAAGAGTTGATAAGTTGTATTCTCTCCTGTAAAAGGAGCACCATTTCCCTAGGAATTCCAATATATTCGAATAACACACTAGATAAACCAGGGTCTTTTCTATTTTACTCTGGTAATATTTATTAACAATTTGACCATTTTTGTTTATTTTTTGACTCCAGATCATTTTTCTTTATTAAATAACCGAAAATAGCTTCTTTTGGAGTAGTAAAACACTATACAGAATTTTATTTATAACTTAGTCCCAAAACACACTCATACATTACATATTTACATTCGGAATAATTGCGCAAGCCCCTCTCAAAATGGGGAAAAGAATTATTTAGGAACATCTAATTTCTGTTCTGAACAGGCAATTTGAGAACATCTAATGAGCTCTCCTTTTCTATAGATATCCTTCTTAGATACATTTAAAATTCCAGATTGCTCCTCAACTTTCTTTATCAGAAGCTTCAGTAATGGAACCTTCAATAGAGTTTTACGAGACCCCACCATTATCAACTTTCTCTGTAATCACGAAGCATGCATACCAATTACTTATAAGAGAAGTCTTTTAATGTTTTTTTTACTGAACAAGAAACAGCTCTAGAAAAACAAATTTTCGAATAAATAAGTAATAACATTCATTTGTGCAGATAAAAAAAGAATTGCCATCTCCTTCATTTTATGTAGAATGTTCTGCCTTGAGAAAGGTTTCATGATACTAAAACCACTTGGGATAACCAATTAGTAATATAGCCAAAGCACAAACCCAGTTTGGTAACTTTGTTTATGAGAACTTATCTAAGATAAATATTTAGCTCCTAACTTACTAAACGGCCTAAATTCATAGACTTGTATGCAAACGCTATATGACAGAGCTTCTAAAAATGCTAATATGCAGTGAAAAGTAGAAAGAATTTGAGCAAAACAAAACTACCTTAGCACGAGTAAGAGCCACATTTATCCTGTGCCAATCTCCGAGTAGAGAAGCGACACAGCTTGTTGGGTTCTCACAAGAACGTACAAAAGATACTAATATGCAGTCTTTATCTCTACCCTGGAGAAACAGATGACAAATTTATGAGGATCTTTCTCTATGTATATCATGTTCCCTAAATAACAAATTGTATATGAGGTAAAAAAACAAAGCATACAAACTAAGGTATGCCTTCAATATTAGTGAAATGCTAACCACTCTGGACAATTTATGACATTTTTATTCGATTAATCTCTCTAAATGAAAAAATTTAAACAGGAATTAAAAAAAGCATAGTTCTAAGGATAAGAAAGATATTAAACCCTTCTAATTTTTGCTCCAGCTTTACCTGGTATTTGTCAATGGTATGTATCTCCAAGGATGTTATGCAAGTAGCATGCCGGATGAGGTTTGCCTGTGAATTATAGGGAGTAATAATGCCAATGTTCTCTCCTCCAATTCCATTTTTAACCAATTCCTTTGCAACCTGCATTATAAAATGAATGAGAACTGGACTACATGCACAAGGAGGTCAAATGGCATGAATATTTAATCAGTAAAGGGAAAAGAACCAAGTTGGACATTTGAAAAAAACTGTTCCACTCTGGGATTGGGACTGTTTCTAGTAACAGATGGGCACCAACATAATTACATGGGATGACTTCGGTCCCAAAATAATCAGGTGAATTGATGAATAAAGTTCAAAAAAGTAATGAAACAAGTTTTTATATCGACCAATATTATCTCAAGGTATAATAACCAAACATGGAAGAATTAAGAAATCATTTGATAAAAACAAAAAACATTAGGCCATTGACGAAGAGACACTAAAACTAATATATCAGCTATTACATGTTTTTGCATACAACCCCATCCTTAAAATTGTAAGTATCACAATGATTTATTATTATGTGTTACAATGATTTACCACAATGATTTAGTATCACAATGGCCAGTAGATCCATTCTGTTTCAATTTTGTTAGTGTTGGATCAGTCTGTAAATATAGATATAAAGACATTGTCTTGCATCAAAAATTCATTTTCATCATCAATGAATGTAATGATTGTTCCAGAATCTCTCTGATAGAGAATGATCCAGGAATGAAATGGCATTGTTTTGTAAAAACATGTGAAAAAACAAAAATATATCATATTTGAACCTCAATTCAAGATTGAAGTCATAAACAAAATGACAAAAACAGACATGTCTGGATATACAAAGTTAGACAAAAAATTGGTTGGCTATACAAAGTTGGACATAAATGTGGCTGGCTACACTAAGTTCAAGTTATGATTCATTAGAACGACTTGTCTGTATTATAAAATATATTGATAACCATGGTTAATACTCAATAGTATTGAAATTTTGGCTAGTCAGAATCATCAATTCAATCCGAAGGGTTGGATGTTTACAGAAGACAATAATCCTTCACAATATCCAACAATCTCACAATGGAAATATGTTGAGAATCAATATCCATGGTCCAAGGTTTGATATTCTTCCTACAAGAAAATGTGTTGTATTGCAAATACAAATGACATACCTCAGCGATTATGTGAGCTTCAATAGGGTTATTTACAATTTTGTGATCCCTTTCCTCTAAGGCAGGCAGCATATCTGAGTAGGAAAAGAAATATTCATATTAGTAATCCCATTTTGAATGTCCTTTAGGATAAATGATGAAAAAAGGATGATCTACAAACCAGTATCTATAAATATCACTGGCCTTCTGGGATTCAAAACCTGCATGTGTAAACAAAGAGGAATAAGATTCAACTAATTCTAGGAACATATGATTTTATATTAATATTGACCAAAACTATCCAATGTTTATGTTTATAATTAATATTGGTGAATTCTTTGTCCACATTTCAAGTTGATTCGTGATCTAAAATGAGTATAGACACTGTCACTTCTATTAATGATTGACCTTGATGTAGTTAGTTTTTTAAAAGGAAAGTTAACCTTGTATGATTTGTATATCCTTGAGAATTGTTATAATGAAAAGGAAAAGGAAAAAAAATTGTGTGCGGGGACTAATTGCTGGTTTATAGGTGATGTTCAACCTAAGGAGATCATAATTACATTGTTTGTGAATGCCAATGACCAGTTGCACGATATCTTCACCAAATTGCTTAAAGGACCAAGAATATCTTATCTATGAGACAAGTAAGATGCATACGCCATTGAGGGACAGAGTTGAGATATTTAACTTTGAAATATCATGTGATATACTATCATTGTAGATATTTTGTTGTAACATAATATGATAGATTTATATTAGATTAGAGATTGTTTGTATCCTTATATTTGGTTAGATACATATTAGTAGTATAAATGAACATATTGAGAGTAACTCTCAACATATTTAGAACCAATTTCAGCCTTTTTCTAAAAATTTAAGTGTAAAAAATTCTGATCGCTTTAAAATTAAGAAAACAGTATCAGTTTCAGAATAATCACTTTATCTAACTTCTCAAAAGTTGCAATGTAGGCTGTTCTCTTAATTTCTCATTGGTCATCGGAGTCAAACACTGTAACAAGTACACATCCATTAACAATTGAGTAAAATAAAACGAGGTAATAGAACTAACAAAGGAATGACATTAAGATATTAAGCTATACATAGACATAAAAAGTTATACAGAAAAACAAATCAAAATTGATTGCATCGAAATTGAGTAGAAGCTCCACTAAACAAAACAAATTACGCAATAAATACAAATTCCGCACAAATAAGATAATGCAAATATGGAAGAGAATATCCTTACATCTTCTAGCCAAGGCAAACAGCAGTTTAAGCCAGAAAACTCAAGTTCGGCATTAGCTATCTCAGATGTACCACACCTCAGTCTGTCGCCATATATCAAGGCATTTGACAGGTCCATAATACCCTGACACATACGGTACTGTATACATTTTATTTAGTAACTGATGTAGAGAGAAAAGGAAGGAAAAATAACAAAACCATAGCTTGTAATGTAAATATGTAGTAGCTACAACAGACCTGACTCTGTAAAGCTGAAATTGCCTGTGGATGAGCTTCTGAAAGCCTACAAAATAAACTCATCCCCATGCCATTCTCTCGGGCCTCTGTACTCTAAGAATGTTCAGATAAAAAATTCAGTGTTATCAATGAATTTTGTACACAAAAGTGTTAATACTACAAGACTAAGGGAGCATACATGGACAAGTGGTGGCAGTTGATAATGATCCCCCACAAGAACAAACGTTGAAGCAAATCTTAGAGGGCCCAAGGACACCTACAGTGGAAAAATTTGCATTATAAGTTGTCATAAGTAATGTATATTTGCAGTTATTAATAATAAATGTACATTTAAACAAATTAGCGCATGTAGTTTATTAAAAAATTTGAAATATATCAGATAGTATTTTCCACAAGGTATCAGAGTCTATCCAATATTTGTTGGACCATCTGATATCAGGTCACCGCTATTGGGCCACATGGGTCACACTCCAGATGTCAGTCCTGGGCATGAAGGGTTGTATCCAGAACCCCCCATTAGATGAGATAAGGCCTGAATATGACTTTATACGTGGGGGTAGTCCTCACCAAACAAGCTGGTTTAGTAAGGGGGCCCAACTTAAATTCTATGATGGTATCAGAGCTCCCGATTTTTGGGGCCTTACTTCCGCATAAACCCTAGCCACCGTCTTTGCGGTTTCTTTTTGTTCTTTCCGCCTTCATTGCGGTTTCTTTGCTGCCTTCTTTGCATTCCCTTAGAATTTCAGTGCTTCTTATTGTTCGTTGGTCATTCTCCAGCGCAGCAAAATTCATTTGAAGGATTTTCTATTTTTCCTTTCTTGAGAGATTCTCTTTTGT
>Ga0315914_1000793_pt1 | contig 43055 bp, 19 predicted proteins | sample MpolenodulesMG_FD_203920 | JGI IMG/M metagenome (GOLD analysis project Ga0315914, IMG submission 203920) | Medicago polymorpha root nodule microbial communities from Los Angeles, California, United States - elongated nodules | ecosystem: Host-associated > Plants > Roots > Nodule | place: USA... | reverse complement strand
TTGTTATCATGTGTGCATCAAACACATGATATGATTAATGTTTATCATGTCCTTATCATATCCTATCTCTATCCAGATTTATATCATATCCTGCCTATATCATATCCTGACCATCAAACGGACCCTACAAAGATTAAGAAAGGAAAAGCACGGTTGAGAAATTATAAGCGGAAATTCTCGAACAATAAGGATCCCCAATTCCCACCTTGAGGGAAAAGTGGACTTTCACGGGTGAATGTATTGATAGGATGTGACAACAAAATGACAATTGTTCTGTTGGTCAAGTAGTCCATTTAGTTAGAAAAAAATTAGTCCACTTGGTTAGTAAAAACTTATTAGTTATCTTAGAATCTGCTCTTCACCTAATTTAACCCCAAAAGATAAAATAGTTCTACTATTTTGATCTACATATCAATTTTCCATTTGAATTGACTTTCTATCACTGATGATCACCAATTTTTTTTCTTCTTTGAATCAGTTCACATATAAACATACTTTCTCCCCTAAAATGGTATGACCCTCCTTAAATTGTTCATAAATTGTCAATCTCAGTCCTACTGCAATGAATTGTGAATCTCAAGATGATCAGTCCCTGGATTGATCTCGTTTACACCCGAACCCCAAAAAAGGAAGACAGTGGCAATTTCAATAACAAATTTTGAAGTGATGTAAGAAACAGAAGGTACCTTTCATCGTCGAAAAATTTGCATATACTGCAATAGTACTTTGCCATTGAAAGTGCATTACATGAAGGTGTCATGCATATAGGCCCAATTGGCTGTATATTCAGGCAGCGCATACACATCATTTCTAATGTTCCTTTTCTGTAATGATCAAGCAGATGTTAGATGTATATTAATGGGCAAACTAATACTAGAAAGCTCCTGCCATAGTGGAGACTAGGGATTAGAAGTATTTACTACTATAAAACATAAGAAATGCCAGCAGAAACCTACCTGTCCATTGAGTGATCGCTCACATTGTCATGACAAAATCTGCAAGTAAACAACTTGCCACAGCATGCAGCTCGAAGCTTGCAATTTCTCTTATAGTGCTCACACCCAAATACAAGTTCTCCTGGGTCCCGAAATGATGGTGAGTGTCCTTCTATTTCGACCCCGTTAGATGATCCTTCAGATGGAGCTTTAGGTGATTTCTGCTGGGCAGCTATCCAACGACTAGAATACACAAATAACTAATCAACAATTGGAGCTTGGTGACAGTAGGTAAAATTCTATCAAATAAATATAGATAATCATGTCCCATCAAATAATAAAATCAGAGAACTCTGGACACCGGAAGCAACCTTGTCAAAAGATTCTGCACAAGATATGCCTTTCTCCTAGGATCAAGAGTTGAGTCACGATAAACCTTCCGGATCTCTGACTCAAGTTCATTCTGATTCATCCGGAATATGTCTTTCCAACCTGGCTTAAACATTTGATCATTGTAGTCCAAGCATTCCTGATACTCAGAACCTGGAAAAGAACAAAACACACTATAGTATCCATTATCTATCCCACAAAAACGAAAGAAACTATAAGCAATTAGAAACCTCTATGAGATGTGCTACAATGTGATGTTTCTGTCTGTGATATAGATTCTGGACTCTCTTTCCAGCATTCATTAAGCCATTCATTGAACATAGTATTCTTAGTTGCCTGCTTCCATGTATCCATCATTTTATTCTGTTCATCCTGGGTAAGTGCGGAAGTTACCCACGGTAACATTGACTGGAGAACTTCAGCACCTGTAGTTCCAATTATCCGGCCTACTATCTTATCTTGTTCTTCCACAGTGAAATGTTTCCCAAACAATGGCCACAGTTCACGCTCTTCTCTGAAAATATGCTGATCCAGGGTCACTCTTATGGATTTACACATCCCCTGGAGCTTTGTTGCAAGTTCGTTATACTTCTTGACATCATCACTATCATTGACATCAGAAGTTCCAAAATTACTATCACTCAAATCGTCTGCCATATGGGTCAACTGCAAAGCTTCATGAAGGACAGAAAACTCAGAAAGAACGCATGAAATATCTTCAAACAATTGTTCTTCCTGCTTATGGTCCAACATGTACGAATGGCTCACATTGTGAAGGGCCTCTTTGGATTCTAATGCTGGAAATACTATATCATCTTCAGCATTACTATGAGCTCTATATAAACCCCACAAAAGACGAAATCTTCCACTAAATTGCCGAATAATTGTCCCGTCGCTATCACTCAGCTTTCCAGATTCAACATCTAAATACTCCAAGTCTTTACGTATAGCTTTATGGAATTTAAATATGGTATCAATTGGTCTTTCTGCAGAGCCAACATCACATGAGCTGCTCTCTGTTTCCCATATGAAAAGACTGGAATTGAGAGATGGAGCAGAAGAGCTGAAAGACAAGGAGCGCAAGGACTTGGCTGTTGAAATTGAACTAAGCCCCAAATTGTTACTGTTAACTCCTAAACCTGGCACACAACAAGACCTAGGACTGCAGCATTGTTTCTGAATACTTTCAGTCTCTGAAATTTCAGGTACATCTCCATTGTTCAACTTAAACGTGTTTCGCTTGACTGGTCTCTTGTTGCCATCTGACTCAAGTATTACCGAGCAATGTCTTTGAGATGATGTGGAGGAACAAACACAGGATGGCCGATCAATATTTTCTTCAATATCAGAAAGTCTTTGAGCAGGACAGCAATCTGATGTTCCTGAAGACAAACACATGCCTTCATTACGAGCCTTGCATGCCCAACCACTGAAGAGTGTGACCAGAGCAGAATCTGTTGCTGGAGCTGAAAAAGATTAAGTTGTCAAACAGAGATTAACAAAAAAAAAAAACTTGGAAACACCATTTCTTTAGAAGGAAGGGAAATGAAAAATAGACATAGGAACCTGCAAATTGCATGTTTCTCAGAAACATTTTGGCTTCTTCTTCAGTTAAAGATCCTATCAACCATGGTAGGACTCTCTCAATCAATTTCAGAGGCATCATGCATAAGCTTTGATAGAGAAGCTCACATTGTCTTCTAAAGCTAAAGTGCTTTCTTGCAAGTGGAAGAACCTGTAGATCGAAGTAAGTATGCACATGTTAGATAGATTAAAAGGGAGTTTGTTTGCTAATATCTTATACAGAAATATTCATGCCAAACTTCTCCTCCAATAGAAGTTAGTTACTCAAAAACGGTAAAATAGTTGTTTATATTTACCAACTTATGCAAATGTGACACTCAAATCTCACCATTTGACTGATCTTCCTGTTGTAATCAAAATTGCATTTGCTTAACACATTTACATCTTATGCTAGTCACTCAAAAAATTCACCACATGAGCAATGATGGCTCACCTGAACTTCTTCATTATAGAAATGCCTCTGAATGGTTTCCATAATATGATCAGCATGTGAGCATAACTTGGAATAAAATTCAACTTCTGAATTAGATGATGCTCCTTCACTTAGAATACTTTCAATCAAACACCGAAAGTCATTAAATTGGCTTTCTTCTTCAGCATGCTCCTGAAAGAAAGAAAGTTCTCCATCTACTGCTGGAAAAATAACCTTGTCCTCGGCAATACTGTATTCACAGAGAAAAGAATTTCAGCAGAAAAATTGGTTGGTGTTTACAACAAATTATAGTATGGAATTGTTTAACTGAAGAAACATATGATGCTTTAACAAGACAAACATTGTTAATACAAAATTAATGCAATACCTATGAAATATGCAAACGTCGGCAATGAATTGCAATCTGTCATTAAAAGCTGATATATCAGTAAAATCTCCAGAGTGTTGTATCCTCCTGGTTTCCACTGCTATCTCACTTAGCTCTTTTTTTATTGCATTATGCCAGAGTAATATCTCATCTATAGGATGTGTTCCGGTGGCATCAGAAACATCTAACATAGATCCAGAATGTTTCCTTTTTCCAGTTGACGTGGACTCACATACACAATTTACTCTTCCAAGATGGGTTAGTGGACTAGAACAACATTGAACTTGAGAATGATCTGCACTACTTTGAATTGTGTTAGCACTACTTTGACTTGTGCTAACACTACTTCTCCCTTCCATCCAGGTGAAAACAACCTTCAATACGCAAGAATAAGATAAGATATATTACAATTACAATTCAAACTGTATAAATAATACAGCTGGACCAGAATATGAGACACGAGGGTAATCATTATTGTGAACAATCAGTACCTTACAATAGTACCGACCAATCCATGAAGAACACAATAGCACAGAGAAGGATTGTTTCCATCATCAAAAATTTGAGAGAACTGGCCTCTTCTTTCTCTTTTTCTCAAAACAAGTGATGTCCCCTTCAATTATACTCAGTAACTGCTTTATAAATTACTCCCTTTGCACAGTAACCAACCAAACAGTTACTATGGTTTTCCTATTATGTCTATTGATAAAAAACTTATGCCTGTATTAATAATGCTATTGGGCTCTAATTTCCTAGACTCCCGCTTATTCCTCCTAAGTCCTAACATAGACTCTCCTTGTTGAAGATCTGCTTATACTATTCCGTCTCTAAATATAGGACACTTGAGATTTTTCCTTGTCCTTTGTTTTAAGACCCCTTTCAAATTTCCAACTACATTAATTATTTTGTTATCAACATACTCATAACTATGTTACATCTTTTTTCTAGAATCTGTAATAAATACTACGATAAAAACATGAACTATTTTTTTCTCCTGAAGATTAAACTTGTAAAACAATATCAGTTGTCAACAAATTCAATACTACTATCAATTTTCTTAATTCTCGTGATTTAGTCAACTTGGTTCTGTATTTAGGGACAGAGGTAGTCATAAATAGAATGATCAGCTTTAGCGTGAAAAAATGACATTATTAATATAGAAAATGGAACAACAATGCTCTAAAGCAGCATTTGAAAACCACACCTTTTGAAGAAGCCTTTCCTCGGGCACAATCTTGATTAAGAAATCTCGTAAATCCTGAGATTCATCGGCTGATATAGATGTTGAAAGCCAGGGAAGAAATTCTGCCATCATATTCACCGGAATACTACAAAGAAACTGCCAAACTAAGGATGCTTGTTCCTCAAGAGAGAACTTCTCGATAAGTAGAGGAAAAACCTGATATAGCCCAACAAATAAAAAATTAAACACATCCCCCAAACAAATAAGATTATTCATTTATTTTAAAAACACAGCTATGATAAAATGTTTTAATGAATACTTCAGGACACCATATTAGTAAACAGATATTTGTATTATGCAAACTTTCCTAAGGGAGACTTAAGAGTGAAACTGGACTTGTGTTATCCATCTAGCATATTAAACCATTATTCAAAAAAAATATCTATATCTCAGGAAGTGACATTATTAAAGTAAGCTTTTATGTACAAAAATACATTGATGAATCACAATAATATTCAATGTTCACGGTGGCACAAATTCTACTTGCAATGGGAACTACGTAAAACAGTTTTTGTAATGCTTTATTGAGTTCAATTTTAGCCGTTATAATTATACAAAATACTCATTTACCAGACTGAAGTATTGACAGATTAAAAATTATAAACAAGCAATAGGATTTCCCATTTAGCAACCGCTTAATTTAATCTTTGAAATATTACAAATGTGATTTCAATAGCAATATTAGTTTATTTACTAATACCGCATTAATGGTCCAATAATAAGAATATGCTGGTGTGAGTGGCAACATAACACCCGGAGGACCAAAGTCAATGCAGCTATTGCTTCCATGTGGAAGACTATGTAATATGGGAACCCACACCACACCACCCATGGCCGTATTTAAAGCAATGTAAGTCCAAACAGAGGAGTTATCTTTTATGGCCAGGTGGCAGAATAGTTGAATGTGGAGGATTAGTTTTCCAAGATGAATCATAAGGGAAAAACTAGGGAGAAAAGGAATTCTTGTCGTAAGGCTTAGGTATCCTAGAAATTGTCGGATCTTTCGTGATAAGTTTTGAAAATTAGTTGATACATATAAGAGCCAAAGGATATGAAAAGTAAAGTGGACAAAACCAAATCAAGGGATATTAACTAATGAAACATACTCTTATATTATATATATATTATCTTCTTTAATCTTATAATTATGATCTTCTTTCTATGAGTATCATGATCAAATCCAATGAAGCAAATATACAATACTAGTACCAAATATGATACACATCTGATAATACAACTATTAAAAATAACAGGATCCAATGCATCTCAGACACTTATATAGATATGCATAAAAGGTCATAAAACACAATAAATACATAATTGCAACTCTTAAAATTCAAACTAAGAACATACTTCTTGGACAATATTGGATAAAAGTAGTATTTAGAGCTGGTTGGATGCAAAAAAAAACATGCTGCAAACTTTTAAAGCCACAAATATCCCAGAATCGAAAAAAGTCATGCGTTGAAATGAATGTAGGCAAAAGGAAATGATTTGTATATTAACACTTGGAAAAGAACAAAAGATGGAAAGGGTTGTGAGTTGTGACTTGTGACTCTTACATGTTTATACCAAAAGGTACAAGTCGTATTGAAACCTCTTAAGTTGTATTTTAAAGCATTCTAAGCACATTGGAATATAAAAAGATATATAGATTATTGACAAAATAACTACATGTTTTATATTCAAAAACATTGGTACACAATGAGTTAGGCATCGGTACTTCATAGATTAGTTCAGTGATTTTGTTTGATGTAAGGATCATATTGCGATCCCAATTTGCATTTTTGAACAGGAAGGATTTATTTTAATTATTGTTTTTCTTCTTTCTCATAATATCTTCTTTATCCTTTCTCCGACTTAAACCATTTTTTATAAAATAAAAAAATTGTCTGTCGCCGCCTTTCTCTCTTTTTACTATAATTGATTTTAAGTAGATGATTCGACAAGATTTGCCAAACAATAATTTTTAATATCACCAAAACTTCGTAGGGAGGGTCCACGATACCTAAACTCGGCAATTTGTGGGATGATGTGATCACATTTTTAACCTGCTAAACATTGTTAACTCTAGTCTTATTGAACATATTTACCATAAATATCTTTTACCCAGGCAAAAAAACACTTCAATTTCAAACCCTTTCTCCCCAAATCAAGTTTATAATATACTCCTCTTCATTCATCCATCAAACAGGACAATACCATCCACAAAAATAAAGTGTTCAGGTATTGATTCTAAGAATGGCATATCATGTTTCCATATACTATTATATTATTGTTAGTATTAAAGTTTATTCTTTGATAAATAAAACAAACAATTTTTTTTCTTCTTAATTGCGGTTATTTTTACAATTCAATACAAATGTTTGACGGTGTTTTGCAACATTTAACAACTAGTTCAATGAATCCTCAACAACTGGATCAATCTTATGATCCTGAACAATCTAATAATTACAGATACCGGGTTTGGTTTTTAACAGCATCTGCAATGTTTTGACCTGGGTGGGAATAAACTAGAAGAAAGCAAGAACAAAGTGCTTCGAAGATTTCATATAATAGGTATCCGTCGCAGAAAAACAATAAATATCATCTCACATACATTAAATTAATATATAAATTTACAGTTTAGTTAAAATAATACTCTTAACATATAAAACCTGAACGAACTTATATAAATCTACAATTTTACACTTGATTACTCTTGCTGAATCACCAAATGAAGCCCGTATGGTTGCACTAAAGGCAATATTGTCTACAAGAACATTTAGCCCATCAACTAAGCAAATCCCAAATACATTATCTGTATACATCAAAAGTTGATATGATTTTATAGTTTTACCACATTAGTCTATTTGGCACAGAGCCTCATTATAATAGTTAATAATAACAATTCTTTACATAATAGGGACGATCCTTTATCCTTCAAACTCCTTGTAATTATTTTTTTCTCATCTTGTTTTTAATAATAATAACAACAACAGAAATCCTAGCTTGTCGGAGAAAAAATGAAGAATTGCATGGTATTTATCTGTGACATCATTAGAGTCCAAGAGGAATACTATATAAGAGCTATTAAATAACTTCATACCTGTTCCTCTTCCTTTGCCAGGTGTTGACTAACTGATGTCTGTAAAGCTCCTGTGCAGGATGCCAATTCTCTTGGAAAACTCTCATCATTCTTGGTGGAAGAATTTAACAGCTCAAATAGATGATCAAAAAGATTGCTTTCACCCTTGTGCTCAAGAGAATAAGTTTGTGCTACATTCTTCACACGTCTGTCTAGAGCGGGAAAAATCACCTACATTCCAGAATAAATTTCCCTCAGAACATATGAAACTTAGCAGAAAGTCCAAATTAATACAATAATGCATTGTTTAAAGAATGAAAAATCCACGTGCAAATCGTATATCCTCGTCGTAAAAAAACATTGAATCAAACTCTATCAAGAAATTTATACAGAAATTCAACAAATGGAAGATCTCATCGTTTAAATTAGAAAATAAAGTATTCCCATCTAAATAATTTACCATAAAAATGTAACAAAGAACTGACTGTTAAAGATCCTTACATATAGAATGTGAAAACATTCAACAAGTTTATGTGCCACTAACCATTTGCTAGCTTCATTAACTTCTTATAAAAGCTCAATTTAGTAGTCAAACTACATGACCGTTACTATTTGCATTCAATCAGGTCTTTCTTATTTTTCAGATACATAGCACTCAATCAGTTTAATAGTAGCCTATTTAGCAATAAACATGTGAATGATCCTGCAATGCCACATTCAAGGAAGTTTCAGCAAAGTATTTCGTATACAATCTGTAGATGATGTGGCAAGCACCATTGAAACTCACACACACAACTGCGAGGTTTCAGGTTCAAACCCTGGCTAAGGTGTTCAGCCTAACAATATCGGCATTGTCTGTTGAGCTAAGCTTTAGAGACGGTATCTATATTGACACTCTTTTCCATTGAGTTAATAAACGAGAAATATTCATATCTGAATTTTATTAACGATTCATTCATCTTATCAAATGAAAAAACCATAAACTATCTACTATTTCGATTTTATAATATTTCTTTGCAACTGAAATTAGTTTCTTCCCCTAAGCTAAAGTGCTATATATAATATAATTTTCTTTTTTACCGTCTCTTTCCATGAATAGTAACATAAGATTAAATTAAACAAAATTAACAAAGATGCATATCATGCAAATCAATTGATACTATAAATGTAAAAAAAAAATGAAATATCTTGGCGAAAGTAAGACCTAAATTGTAAGTTAATTTGGTGAATGAAAATGCAATCAACTAAGAAAATGTTGATTATAAAGTTGAAGAATGAAAAAGAAAAAGGTAGAAAATGGAAGATAAACGTAAAAAGTAAAAGCGAGATTTGAACCTCATCTTCAGCATTGGAGTGATGACGATAAATAGAGTTGAGGAAATGATAACGGTCGAAGAGAGGACGAATATCAGAACGATTACCAGTGGCGAATGACATGGCTAATCGATGTAAAACGTCAAGCTCATTCCGAATAGCTTTATGAAAGAACAAGAAAATCAAGATAGGTGAATCGAGTTTGGAACACTTCAAACCGCCATTGAGAGTCGAAGAGGAATCGACTTTGTTCGCCGTGGCGGAGTTGGAGAGCAACGCCACTCCTCCTCCTCCGTCCAATGGCGTCGACATCTCTGGAAGATATGAATGAGCGAGCGTTAAAATCTTGTTTATGAGTTTGTTACGTTTTCCATTATTGTGTGTTCATTTCTTCTCTCTGTGGTATGGATGGTTGCAATGAGACAGAGTTTGAGAAAGAGAAAGTATTTATTTTCTCTCTCTAAAATGTAATGTAAATGTAAATGTAAATGTAAATGGTTTAGTAGGTGATAAGCGAAGATGAAGGAAGGAAAAGATGTGTTTGGTTTTGGTTACAAAGCCGATAAGAAAGAGAGAGAGAGAGAGAGAGAGACCCTACTAGAACAGAACTATAGCGCGAGTGCGAGAGGGAGGGACAAATTTATATACATATGGGTCCCATTTCCACGTGGCTCATTTTGCCACGTTGGATCATCATGTCTTTTGCTGATCATCTCTCCCTTTCATTTTCATTTTCCTGCCCAATTAATGCACATATTTTTGTTATTTATTTATTGAAAAGACAATACTAACATGTCAGATTTTAATCCCTTCATTCAAATGATTTAGTGGTAAAAAGACACAAATTTCAAAAAAAATTGGTTGTATGCTCATTAATTTATTTGGAGAAAGTTAATTTTTCTTTTTTTTACAAGTTGGAGAAAGTTAAATGTAAAATCTTTTGTAGATATTTTTTTTATCAAAATTGAACTAGGGTCTTGTTACATCAAATGGAGTACTCTCCAAAATCAGTACATGTTCCTCTCAAAAAACAAAAAAAAAACAGTACATGTTAATGTCAATCAGCTCATATTGTATAATGCATGTTCTTCTAGCTGCTTAATAGGGTGTGTTTACGTTTTGATTCTTCCCACTCACATAAGCGTTGAAGATTCTTTACGGTGTCTACTTTTTTTTTTTTTAGGGAACAACGGTGTCTACTTCTTAAAATGTAGTATTGCGTCCCACCCGTAGTCTATGTTTTAAGTTACAATATAAAATCAAATTCATGGATGTAGTATTTATTTATTTTTTTCCTCCAAATATATCTCTTATTAATACTAATAAATTGACTTAAAATATTTTTTTTTAGGGGATTTGTCTTGATATATTGAATTATTTACACACAAAATATAATTTAGTAGCACAAAGTAAAAAAATCTCATAATACCAGCTGTTATTAAATGGCCAACTTGAGTTAGGCAAGACCCATAAAAACAATATCAGAATTCAAAGAGTATCTATGGTCAGCTAACTTATCAGCACATCGATTAATTCAATGTAATGAGTGATGAACCACTAACTTTCACTCCAAGTTTAATAAGCGACGGATCTTCACATGAAAGATCTATCAATAGGGCTACCGAAATTGTTATTAAAGAGGACATTAGCAACCGTCATGTAACTTCGCGACTCAAAATCATATATTCCTCTTTCCTCATATACCTCAAACCTTCAAAAACTCTCTATAATTCTTTTTTTTAATTACAAAGAGGGTTTAACGTCCTAGAACTCTCTAAGTCTCTATAATTATGTCAACTAAGCATTCCACCTACCAATATTTTTATCATAATTGGTTATTGAAGTTTTCAGAAAATAATATATTTTTTGATAAAAAAAAGTGAAAAATAATAATCTTACGCGCGATAGTAACCTAAAAAGAATGGTCAAAGAGTTACCCAAAATATAGTGGTGATCCTGACTTAATAGGAACCAAGCTGAATACGAAACGCAACCTCCTAATGAAGAAAAATTGAAAACGAAATATATGATATTTTGTTACTATTTGTTTTTATAGTTCCTCATTGTTCAAACAAGGGTTATCTGCAATGCTTCCCGTCACTGTCAGATCAAAACATGAGGTTGTAATTTGTAAAGCTCGTTAGAGAGCCTTGAAATGAAATGAGAATAAATACTGCTTTTCTTAGAAATTGTGGTTGGACCAAACACAATCCCACAAACCGGCTTGTGAGGTGAGGATTGCCCCCATTTATAAACACATTGTCAGGCCATGTCCTGTCCGATGTGGAACTCTTAACACACACCCTCACGACCAGCACTATTAGGCTTGGTTTGTGGACATAAACGGTGGATGGCCCGATAGGAGAAACCTGATAGCAGGTGGCCCAATGGATCTTGGAGAGGCTTTGATATCATCTTAGAAATTGTGGTTGAGCCTAACACAACCCTACAAAACCGGCTTGTGAGGTGAGGATTGCCCCATTTATAAACACATTATCAGGCCATATCATGTCCGATGTGAGACTCTTAACGGTTTTTCTTAGAAAATATTGGTACAAGCCTAAAGATGGGCATGCTGTCCAGTATTCTATTGCGATTAATTGTAAATCTGTTATTGCATATTGTTATAAAAATTTTGGCATGTATCTCACTCAAATAATTTTAGTAAATAGATCAAAATAAACTCAGGCTGTTTCTTTTTTTAATAAGATATTGTTCATATTTTAATGATGTTTGATTTTAATTAAAATTTAAAATAAATCATATTTATTTTTTTGGTTACAAAATAAATCATATTATTTAAAATTAAGTAAATATTATTAGAGATGGGTTCCTTAAAAAAAATAGATTTTAACTTTATTAATATTTAATAATTGGGAAAAAAATATGTTTTTATTTAAACCGTACAATTAAAATCAATCGGTCGCCAAAGTCCTAAATTTGTGAATGTGTGATCAATTGACCAGGAAGAATCCATTTTCATAGGAAATCTAATTCTCAAATCTACAATGTCTTTTTTTTTGGGTGCTGTCCGGGGGTTTGAACCTCGGACCTTACATATACTATGCATTGTCGTTGCCAACCGAGTTAAGCTCACTATGACTCAAATCTACAATGTCCAAGAACATTCAAACTTTTCTTTTTTAATAAAATTGCAAATATTAATAGTTAGTTTGTCAGATTAATATTTTATTACTTGAATTTGAAGTCAGACCTCCACTTTTTTTCCTCTTAACTCAAACTAGTTGAGCTACCGATCCAAAAACACTCAAACTCTAAAATCAACCGATTTCCAAATTCAAAATATTTAATAACACTCAAACACTAAAATCAACCAAACAATCATTTATTCTCTTATGTATCCATGTGACGTACTTGAAGATGAAACCACAACTCTCCTATGCCTCTTTGTTTTCGTACCCATGTCTGCCATGGTACTTGGAGCTTGTCACATTTAAATCTCTTCTTTTTCGTACCCATGTCATGGTACTTGGAGCATGTCACATTTAAATCGGATAGCAAAATAACTGTGAATACAATATCGTATTCGAAAAAATTTCTTTAACGAGTTGGGCGTTTTCCTACACATTTGAAGTGTGTTATTACAATTTCATGCTAGTTTTAAATGTGACATGCTCCAAGTACCATGACATCTTATCCTAGTGAAGAGCTTCATTATTCGTGAGGTCTAGTATAGATTACAACATTCCAAGGTCCATGATAAATTACACCGCTCTTTCTATCATTGTTGACATCCTATTTCTATCAAGAAGCAATCAAATAGGGTAGTAAATTTCAATCCCGACTAGTAGGGACACACGCTTAGCGTCCGACGCTCCTCAAATAAAATTATCTTCAATGATTTTTTAGGGAAACAATAAAAAGTAGGGATACACGTAGACTAGCTATAACGGTCATTTATTAAGAGTTTAACCCAAACTATTTTTTTTAACTATTCTCCATTTTTTCTCTAAAAAATATTTATTACAAGTGTATAGTGACCCAAAGAACACTCACAAAAATACTTATATTTACCTCCCTTCAAAAAAAGCAAAGATCGAATCAGGAGACTACAAATCTAAAACTCGTCTTTTTACCACCGTAACTTCTTGGATTAAACTATTTTTCCATGTATTTAACTTCCTAGTACTGATGAAATAAAATAATAAGATCATTTTGCCTAAAAAAAAATATCATGGGCATTGAATCAAGAAAAACTTAATTTTTTTTTGAAGGAAAAAACTTAATTATAATGTGAATCCTAGTCAAATTGATTTTTTTATGTCAATGTGCATATCGATTTATTTATTTTTTAATAAAATGGAAAGAAAGGTAACTATCACCTTTACCTCTCCTTTACATATGCATGTGTTAGACACAACTATGCCACACTTCTTTCCATTAAAATATTGACCTGTCCTTTTATTAATGGATCCACTTATAAGGTTATGTTTCGACTTTTTAGTTTTGTTCTAACTTTAGTTGCAGATTCCTTATCCATTCATTCAATAATCAATCCGAAATTATGTAACTTTACCATGATACGTAATTATAAATATTTTGTTTAGGCCATTTTCATCCTAGCCCCCGGCCTCCCCCACTACCAGACATTAGGCCATTGTTAATATTAGATTACTTTAGTTTAGACTTTAATTGGACCCACTAATATATAGTATTTAGATAACCAAAGTTGTAAATGACTAAATGGTATTGGTTACTCCACTGAAAGAACAAAAGCATTGCAATGCATCTTATGAAATTCTGAGCGTGCATTTGCATGCCTTGTACCATGATCAATATGCAAACTCTTAACTATATACATTATACGGGAAATGAAGGCTCCACTAAATAAAGCATATGAGAAAAATGTATCAGTGGTTTGAGTGGACTTTTATTAGCATTCGAGTAGGACAATTATGATATGAAGAAGAGAAATTTACCAACATCTGATCCTAATGATAGAGCGGAAAGCAATTTGATAACAATGTCAATAATCATGTGCTTATGATTAGAGAAGTTCACATTGGTATATGTTCTTTGAATAAAATAAGTATGTTAGATGTTGGGAATGTCCAAAACTAAGGCCTATTTATATATTTTAAAATCATAGTTTTATTTTTAAAAATTTGTTTATTTTAACTTCCTAAAAAGAACATGAGAGAATTAATAAAGAGAAGATACAATATTGATTAAAGATCATGTATTTTTAAAATAACGAAATCCATTTTTTGATATTTTTACTGTTTATGAAAATACAGAATGAGACAAATGTTAGCTAAATAAGATTAACACAAAGTTTTAAAAATGAAATAAAAAAAAATTGTATTCACAAGGTAAACATATCTTAATTTATTAGTTTTATTAAGTACTAGTGGAGTGTAATGGTTTTTTTTGTTTTTTGTGTGAAGTGGAATGTAATGATTGAGGTTTCAACCTTATATTTCATGTTATCAATGGGAGTCTTGAAGAGTTTATAGTGGTCATGTATTAGGCATTTTGATGTCTTTGATTTTCTTCATTTTGATCACACACAAGTGTGGGGTACTAGCTAGCCACATTAATGCGATTTAACCTCCACTTATGTGATCTAAAAGTGAGGCCATATCACATAAACTCTTTAGTCTTTTGTTTTCACCAAGTAAATATAATTAATAAGTCTCGTCAACTTGAATATGACTGAAATATCTTTTGGCAAACATAGGGTGCTTTAGCGTGCAAAGATAGGATTCCGTTTGGTATCCACAAGTCTTTAATGGTGAAAAGGGTTAGAAAGTGTGGAAAAAAACAAGCTCAAGTGCTTGGCTATCAAATCTTCCAATGTAATGGTGGTCATATCATTACTTACAATAAGTTATTCACTAATTGACTTTACATAATAAAGGAAGAAAAGAAGAAAAAGGAAAACAGCTTATTTTGGTGGTCTAAGTAGGCCTCAACTATTTCTTAGTGAGTGTTTGGTTTAACAATGATAAACTGCTACGTATCATGAGTTTGGAGTGATATTTTAGAAGTTTCAATGTTTAGCTTCTAATCCACCATAATTTTTTAATATAATTTTAGTATGTTATCAACATATACTTAGAAGCCTTACACATTATCATTTGAAGGAGCGGTGTAATTTATCATAGATCTTGGAATGTTGTAATCTATACTAGACCTCACGAATAATGAAGCTCTTCACTAGGATAAGATGTATATTTTCATATACTTAACATTTAACTTATGTGTAATCGATGTGAGACTACCCGCTTACAATTGAATACAAAAAACTGTTTGTCAAGTGTGAATCTCTAGTTGTTGCTCACAACACTCCAATCAGACTTCCTACAATGGTATAAGAACATGATTCAACTTGGTGGGAGAGTGAGTGGATCATGTTGTATTAGACTCATGTATCGAAATCCTTCCTAGCCGTGTAGTTGAAAGGCGTGTCCTATTGATTGTAATAACAATGAAAGTATAGCGACGTGAGAGTCTCACTTAAGAGGGAAATTGTTAGAAATGTGAGTGGTTAGTCCTGTATCGACTATGAATTGGTTAAGTGTTGGATATATAAAAGAGATAACTTATTGCCTTAAGATTTTAAGTTAAATTGTGCGGTCAAAGTCCCTTATTTGTCCAAGATTATTAGCTAATTGTTGCTCCCTGCCCTTGGACTCCCCCACTCATCCAGAGTAAAACACACTGACGAATACATGATCTATAATGATAAAATAGATCAAGAGTAACCTGATGAGTTTGAGTGTAATAATTATTAACATACAAACCAAGTACAAAAGAGGGACGGTTGGTACTTGGTAGAATAGTTTTTTTTTCAATTTTGCATAAAAATTGCAGTCTTTTCATTCTTGTTAGTTGTAATATATCATGAAACTATGCAATAAAGCAAGCATGCATTTAGTGCGCCAGAATAGTTTTTCATCAAGTACTCTGTTGGAAATTCTGTTTGTAATTTCTTTACTAACCTTCTGATCATTTTTAACCAAAATAAAATGCAAATGCTTGCTGGTGGTAAGGGATGTTCCCCGTTTCATATTGTGTGTGCTTTCTGGATATATAACCCCTTCTTATTAGTGCATTTATGCTTTTTCTAATTCAAAAAAAAAAGTGTTGAATTTTTTTAAGTGATTAACGTAATTCATATACATACTTAATTAAGTTTAATAGATGATTAATTGCTATACTAGATGTCAAAACTTATTATTCATTAACGTAAGTTCATCAACACAAACTTGAACATAATTAAGCACAATTTTCAGATGTACAAATCTACATGTAACTCCTTAAAAAAAAAATATACATGTAATTTTTTTTTGGGATCAAAATCTACATTAATTGAACACTTGAAAATTACAGTTAGTCATGTCCAAATTCGTACTTAATAAAATTATATTGGTGGTTATTGAGTTTCAATATATGATATATTCATTAATCATTTATTGAATTTAATTAATCATTTATCTGAACCGTGTTAGCCACTTAAAAATTGTTGCAAAAGTTGATTTGGCTGTCAAAAACAATTTCTCCAAAAGAATAGAGGTCGTGCAATGATATAAGCAACCAAATTGGCCTGTGTTAGAGCAGAAACTTGTCCTCTGTGTGAGGTTGTGTGCTCAGAATTCTGCTCTTTACCCAAAATGTTTTGCTCATTCTCAAAGTAAATTTCCTTTTTACCCTTACGTGACTTACAAAATCTTACGTGAGTTAAGTCACGCTACGTGACTTAACTCACATTGCGTGACTTAAGTCACGATAGTGTAAGCTAGAACAAAAAGTAGCGTGAGTTAAGTCACGCTAGTTTTAACACTAGCGTGAGTTAAGTCACGCTAGTTCTGTGCACGCACCAGAACAGACAGGCAGTAGCTACTGCCCTATTCCCTGTTTATCTTCGCTCATTCATTCGTTCATACATAGGAACAACCATTCATTCATTCAACCAAAACTCATAATTTAGAAGACATGCATTCATTCATTCATAATTTAGATACACAATATTAACGAAAAATAACGCAAATGTCATAAATAAGCGCAACCCCGCAAATGTAAATATAATACAACCAAAATGTCAAAAAAATACTACAAATATTCAAAAAGTCATAAAAACAAGTCATAAAATAAGACACTACTGCTGCTCCTGTGGACTATGACTCCTAGACCTCCTCCTCAGAACCTGTTGATGGTCAAACACGCTATAATCAGTCTGGAGGCCCTCCAAAATGCTGAAGAAGAGTGGATTTGAAACCATCTCTGGAATCGTGGCCCCCACTCTCTCTAGACCACGACCAGCCGGAGGGTGTAGCGCTTGCTTCTCCCTCTGTGCACTACCAGTAGGGGCACGCCTCTCTGCCCTAAAACTGTCATTCCTCTCCTGCTCAAACATATCTGCACAAAAAGCAAAAAATCTTTAACACATTTTCACACGGACATAAAATTTCGACAATGTCATATTTAATAATACAACAACAACACTATAATGTTGACAATGTCATTTGAATCCATAAACTACCACATTACGGTCAAATTAACTATAATCAACATTAACAAACATAGCTCTAAATAATTACATCATTAACAATCCAATAAAACAAAAAAAATATCATTGGGACATTTTACCGAACACGCAGTGTGCAATTTTCAAACAACTATGTAATCTAACAATTTCTAAACCCTAAACTACCACATTGTACCCTAAACAACATCTAAACAACAATTCCTAAGTTAAATCATCACTAACAATCATAATCTTTAACATGCAAGCAAAATTTTAAAAAAACTAAAAATGTTCAATTTCTTGAAAAATTCGAAAATTTCAACCAAAAAAATGCAAAGAAGTAGGATAATCATCTCTTACTTGATGTTGTGGACAAATTTGGCTTTGAATGGCGCAAGAATGATGAATTTCGATTTTTGTGGTGGAATTTTCGTGTTTTGGAGAAGTTGGGAAATGAGGGTTGTCGTGTTGCTCTTAACTGACTTAAGTTATGTAGCGTGAGTTAAGTCGCGTTTACCTCATAACTGGCGTGAGTTAACTTACATAGGGGTATATCCATCATTTACTTTGGGAATGAGCAAAACGTTTTGGGTAAAGAGCAGAATTCGTGTGCTCACTATATTTCCAGAGGTTCAAGTGGCAAGAAACTAGTTTCCTTCAACAAGATCTCAAGTTCAAAATTTGTTGGAAAAAATTCATCCCCTACGATGTCTACTGAAATGTCAAATGTCTACTATATTAAAGTAATATTATATGTTTCGAAGGAATTTAAAAATTTACTTCAAAATGTGTATCACCCAATTTATCACTTTTAAGAGTTACAAGAAGTAATATAGATACACATACACGGTTAAAGTGATCGTACATACTAGTATACTTTTTCACAGTGAGAGAGATTATAGGTCAAGGTAGGGTAGAGAGGAAATGGAGAAGAAGCAAAATGAGGTAACATTTTGACTGGCCACACCACAGGCACATTATTGAATGCCAACAAGAATGTCTATGCAACTGTCATTATTGAATCAACACTTATTGGATACCATTTTGACAACGATAGGAACTAGATGTGGACATTTCACATCTTAGACGGTCGATAGCCTAAAAAGTTCTAATGATCAAAACAAATTTTAACATGTTCATTTTAAAATTACAATATGATTATCTTAACAAGACGTTAACAAGACCCCTTATATAATCCACAAAGATAGCAAAAATGAATTTTGGTAAGCATGAATTATGTTTCTATTTTAAGCACGTAATACAGTTTGTCCCCAAAAATGAGACCAATAAGAAAACCCCAACAATTCTCCTAGCTAGTAGTTATTACTACTACATTTTTTTGGTGGTGAGCTAGTTATTACTACATAATCTAACTACTTTGAGAATTGAGATATACTGCCACTATTAATATATGTACCCTGTGTGTTGTTCAATCAATGAATGATAATCACAATTCTTCAGAAAGTCTCAGAAACTCATCAAAATTATATATCTCACAGGCTTACAGCATAAACACCTAGAGTATTGCCCTCAATAATTCAAAAACATTTACCATTTTGATCTTAATAAATAGTAAACGGAAGCATTTCTCCACCAGTTTTCTCCAAAACAAAGCTTATACTGAGACCATGAGAATTTCAAATGTAATGGCAAATGTTTCAGTAATAAGGGGCAGCTACAACAATCAACTTGTAATTCACTTCTTGAATATTCTCATTCTATGACATGTACAGAAAACAGACAACAAGGAAAGAAAATATTGCCAAGATATGAAAACCAATGACAAAAATAGATATATGAACAAAGAATCTACAAAACTCACACGCTCAGCTCTAAAAATACGGACAAACAGCCTCAATCAATGACAACAGGTGATATCAAAAACAAAATCCTATTCATGCTACAAAAGAAAGTCTGGAATTACTGGTGTTTGGGAAACCACGTTTAAGGGTGAATTGGCTCTTTGATGAGTTTTACGCCTGCCATGACGGTGGCTACTCTTTTTCTTTCCCTTCTGATCAGATTCTTCCCCTTCAACAATCTTCTCTTTACCTCTCCGTCTTCTCTCTTTATTTTTGCTACTCGAATTGGGATTTTCGGGATCTGGCTTTTCTGCATCACCAAGATTTTCTTTCATTTCAGATGGAAGATCTGTGCCTAGTTTCTTCTTCCCTTTCCGCTTAGTTGATGACTTATCAAGAGGATTACTTTGAGACAAACTCGGGTTGGTTTCACTTCCAAGAACATCTTTTATGGCACCAGAAAGAGAAATGTCCCTTGCCTCTGGCCTTTTATTTGGAACTGGTGCTACATCTCCATCATCCAATCTCACCACTACAGGTCTGGGCTTCATTTGATTTGTCCTCTTCTTCAAAAGAAGTGACTGGTCTGTCAACTTGGTTAGCTCATCAGCTTCATCATTTATATTACTGTTTGACTTGGGGTCATTTGCTGGAGGATAATCATTTGGAACAATCTCAGTCTTATCTGAAGCAAGGTAATATAATCCATGCCGTTTACGGTGTTCAAGCAAGGATGTAGATTCATTTGATTGCCCTGAATCGTCATTTTTTAGAAGATTAGACGAAGAAGCATCTGAAATAGTGCCAAACTGAGGACCTCCCATGTAAAACGAAACTGATGAAGGTAGCTCGATATCAACGCATATTGCTTTTAAATCGTCAAGATTCTCTTTAAGAGCTAATCCATCTGGTACAGTAACTCTTCCCTGTGCACTTATTGAGACTGGACCAAGTTCCACAGAAAAAGCATCGCGGATGGATTTGATAACAGTTGAAACTTGAGAATATTTCTTGTCCACAGTGTCCACATTCTGACCAAAGTTATCAATTATTTCTGCTTTAATCAACTGTACAAAGGCAAATATGTTTCGCGCTCTCTCTAGTACTTCAACATCCTGATTTGCTGTCAGTGAACCAAAAATTAATTCAATTCGATTTAATAGGTTTACAACAGATTCATGTGTGAAATTCTTTTTTGAAGAAAGAGTGACAACTCTATCTGTGTCGTTTTCAACAGACATATCTTCATCAGAAGATTCGGCGGTTGAATTCCTTGGGTTAAAGCCCTCATCCTGTTCATAAGTTGAACCTTCATAAGTCGCCACTAATTCAGGAGCTTCAGTGTCATTTTTTACAACAAACATTTCTGACTGTCCACTAGCCAATTCGCCACCCTGTGAGGATGAAGTACCTTCATCTTTATCAAGGTAACATTCCAGACAAAAACTTAAAACTTTAAGAACAGAATTGATGTAAACTGCTCTTATTGACGAAGGCAAGAGATTGGTCCGAGGCTGTACAAGAGCATCAATGAGTTCAAGTGGATTGCTTGCAAGCTGTACATACTCTCCAGCAACCCAAGCAGCAGCACACAGTATCCTATGCAAGTACACATTACCCAACAATGCAGGATCAATCAACAGATCGCGAGCAACCCGAACAAGCTGTAATCTAGCATCCTTAACTCTCATACCAATATCAATAAGCTGATTCTCAATTTCTTCACCCTTTTGGCAATGAGGAATCATCGTCATTTCTCCCAAAAGAGATACATACCAATCAAAATCAACAATGATCTCATAAACATTCCTACCACACGTGGTTAAAATTGAACCCAAAATCTCATTGCAAAACTCTGGATCAGATTTCAATGCATAATTAAGCAACACCCTAGATATCTCCACCACATTGCTCTCAGAGACCATAGCCATCAACAACCGCAAAGACTCAATTTTAATATTTGAATCCTCATCATCCAAAGATTTAATCACAGCATCCTTATTCTCTAGCACTGCCCACAAATGCTTCGGCACAGCAACTGAAAGCGCATGCAAACCAAGATACCTAAGATTAGGATCCTGATCAACCAACAACTCCCTAATTTTGGAAACCGCCAACTTAATAGCAGACTCATGATCACTTAAACTAGTAATCACAGTCCTCACACACTCAAAAACAAGGGATTTTGCTCCAGATCTTCTAATATGCTCACAAATAGGTTCAACAATCCTCTTCCCTAACCTAGGTTCCAAAGGAGCCAACCTAGCAAAAATCTTCAAAACCTTAATAAGAACCCAATTATTCTTAGAATCGACTAAAATCCTATAAAACTCGGGCGCCAACGGAAGATACGATCTCGGATCCTTAGAACTAAGTTCACAGAAAACACCAATGACAGCAATAACAACCTTGGGATCAGAACTTTCTAAATTCTCAACCAATCTTTTAAAACAAACTCTAACAGCATCAGGATACTTATCAAAAACCCTCAAAACAACAGCAATAGCTTTATTCCTAATAAAAACCCTAGAAGAAGATAACAAATTGAAGATATCAGGAGTGAGATCACGAGCGAGGTCGAGAGTGGCGATTGTTGATAAACAATGAAGCGCAAGCGAAGCATGAAAATGATTGGTTGAAGAAAGATCTTTACGAAGCTGATTGGTGATGAGAAGAAGAACCGGTGTTGAATCGTTGAATGAAACTGAAGCGGCGTGGTAACCGATTCGTTTGTGAAGGAATAGAGAAGATGACATTACCTCAACGACGTGGAAGGAAGCCCATGACATGTCGATTCCATGGATTGAGGAGAGGTAGGTGAGTTTTTGAAGTGCGGTGGATTTGGTTTGTGGATCGGTGGATTTGATTTCGCGACGAATTTCTTCGATTGATTTAGAGATGAAAGATGATTCTGTGAGAAGTTGGAGACGCATGGATTTGATGAGATCGTCTAGGGTTCGTTGGAAGAGATTGTCCATAATTGAAGAAGATGAAGAACCCGCCATTGAAGCGAGTCTCAAGAAGAAGACGAAGAAGAAAATGTTACTGCTGGTGTTTTGTTGATAATTTCGTAATGGGCTCAAGTGTTTGTTTGGGCCTACGTAATCTAATATAACTGTTTACTAGATAGATTGGGTTACTTTTTGCACCCCTTGCTAAGATTCGTATGTATTATTCTATCTTTAACCTCTCACTCTTGCTCCTATATTGACTCAAGTGTCAGAGTAATACACCCCTTCCTCCTTGGATTTTGGCCACCACCTCAATCTACGGAGCCGGAAAAATTATAGAGTCTGGGCAAAAAATTTATCGTAAAATATGGCGTGTTAAGAACGTTAAAATATGGTTTTACACAAAATATTATAAATTTTCGATAAACGAAAAATTAATTATGAATTTTTAAACAACGGAAATCTTGACTTATAAATCAAATTTTGAGCTCATTATTTGCAGACACATCTATAAAAATACATAAAAAGGATCTGTAAAGTTTCATAGCATTTCGAAGTCGTTTCAATTTATTTTGATTTTTCAACCAAAACGTGTAAAATTGAAATTTTGTTCGAGTAAGCGTATACTCACAGGTTAAATTTACTACCCTAATTTTGCAGGCATGATTAGAAGATGATAAGAACCTTCACAATGAAATTTTGTAGTTTTTAAACGAGATACAAATTAATTATAAATTGTTTAAGAAATTCATAATTATAGGGAATAAAAATTCATAATTAATTTGTCCCTGGTCGAAATTTTTTAATTTTTTGTGTAAAACTATATTTTAACGTGCTAAACATGTATGGAAAAAATTCAACATTTATGTCACATTTTTATACTACGCGTATATTATAGGGTAAAAAATAAGGAAAAAAACTTGAATTACAATGCTATATATATTTTTTATTTTACATGGTCAATTTGAACAATTAACCATTCAAAATAAGAGAGATGAACCTGCCAATAGTGTGCTAAATAAAATTAATAGATAAATAAATGTCCTTATCGAGATCTCTTTGCGTGTGAGAATTTTCAGGTTTTGCCCAAAAAAAATTTAAGTAGGAAAAGGGCTATTGAGCTGGACTTGGTACAAAAAAAGTAGCAACTGAGTTCGGACTAGTGCCCAGGCTAGCTGGGGTGCCACCGCACCTGCTACGAAGTACCTTCTTCAATGATTTACCATCACTATGAGTATCTTTATCTTCTTTGGATAAGCTTATGAAATGATATAATTCTTTTCAAAAAAATATTCAATTGCAATTTCTACGCTTGTCGAACTTTGTGATGAAAACATAACCAAGCTGCAGATGTTCAATATTTCTATTGTTTATTATATTAGCACGTTAATTTGATGAAATTCATAACCAAAAAAACAAAGCACTGAGGCGAACCATGATTTGTTATACATGAAACAAGTGCAGGTGAGTGAAAGATTTCACCTCACCATGCCAACAAGAATCGGAAACATATATCTCCCACCAAAGGACATCGAATACCAATTAATTTGGTGACAGAATTATACTCTATGATTGCATAATTATCCACAATACAACACCCTATTGGGTGTTTAAATAGACATCCCTATTATGATATCGATAATTTAGATGTTTATCGAGATTAATGTTTTTATCACTCTCTTTTGTATTTAGTGAGTCTTATATACACAACTAATTGTAAAAATATTTTTCTTTATTCGATTATTACATTATTTTAATATTAAAAAATAAATTAAAGAATGGATGCAAGCGTTCTTTTTAATTAATTAACGTTGAATTTGAATTTTCAATACAGTTAATATAGTTTATCATCCTTTTAAATTATGAATTTTACCATCATTCTAAAAAAATCTGAATTATTAATAAAATGTAAAAAAAAAAAAAACAAATAATTGCTGCCTCATTTCTTACAAAAAAAATAAAGAAGGGTATCATACAAGAAAAATGACATATACAGAGGTTTATAGTGACGGATTAAAAACCGTAGGTATAGAGAAGCTATACCTACGGAAAAGAAGCATTAGCCGTGGATAAAAAATTCCAAGAAAACAAAACAATAAAATATATCAAAATTAAATATGTACGCCCAATGAAAAATTATAATGAGGTTAGGTTAGATTTTGAGCTTGTTTATTTTTTTATTTTGAATGAAATGGGGTCATTTGTTGTTGAGTTGTGTTTCGTTGAGTCAGGTCATTTTGTTATTGCTATTTGTTAGTAGATGGCACAGCTGAACTTTGGTGTACTTTTTAGTGCGAATCTTCTCATCAATAATGTTGGAAAGTCTTATTGAGATGGTGTGTTATAAATCAATAATAGTAGTAGTTTTTGTTTTAACATTTGAGCATCCCTTGAATATGAGAAACTACACTTTTGCTTTCTTATTTAATACTTTCAACATGTTAAGTTTCCAATGTCCATTTGTTAGGAAGCCACAAAAGTTATTGTATCTTACAACCAAATGAGCAGGAGTACTCTTTGGAATTTGATAGAAAAAATTCAGTTTTCATCCAATCTTTTGGATTTGGATTCAATAATTTATGTAAGCACACCATCGTTGGTCGCTTGTAAAGTTGTAATGTGCACCTATGGATTCAACCAAATTGAGGGGTTTGGAATTCAATTCTCTAGTCAGAGTGGTGTTCGTGTCTGGTGCAAAACGACATAGCATCTAGTTTTGTTTGGTGTTTAGTTGTTTAATTTGTGCTTGTGTTGTTGTTATTGGTGTCATCTTTTCTTTGTGGTGCTTATATCAAAACTTTTAGTTGTATTTCCTAGAGGCGATAAAATGGATGGATTAGATAAATATGAATTTGGATTTGAATCCGGATTCTAATGGATGGATAAAAGAAATTCGTTAGTCCATTACAATCCACTATTTTTTTGTTGGAAAAAAACCATCCAATCCATCCATTAAGTAAAATGTTCACCCATTAACAAACTTTTTGTTTGGTGAATGGATTTTATAGTGAATGGATCGGATGAATGTGGATTAGGTGGATCAAATTGTCACCCCTATTATTTCCGAAGTGGTAGCAGCTGTTTAGTCCTTTTTTTCTTTCTTTTCGGTATGCTTTCTTACCACTTTATTATAAGGAAAATTCTATGGTGAAGTCGTGAAAATGACTTTTCTGATGAAGTTAACACTATAACATCAAAAATGTAGTGAGTAACACCCCAATGTTTGTACAGTGGCATCAAAAGTTCAGTCCCCATAGTATCATCAATTCATAACAAGACTACACTTAATCTAATTTTATCCTACCTTGTTTTAAGTGTAACACCCCACAAAGTGTAACGCTTAAGACTATTACATAATATCATCAAATTTGTTTGCATGTTAAAGATGCCAACGATAAAATAGTACCTATAAGTCCAAGATGTTGCAAGCATTACTAGATGAATTACTATTGATCATTAATCAGTAATCAACAATTTAAAAATGAAGCAAACATTAAAATCAAAATTAACTTTTTCAAAAAATTTAGTTTTCTGACTGTACCGTAGAAGCTCCCTTATTACAATTGTGTTACTTTGATAAATATTATGGAAGGGTATTGGTGATTGTTTAGCATGAGTATTTATTATCTTCATATTATAATATATGTGTCATTTGCTTCTTCCTCCTTGTTCGTCTAAGTATGATATTGATTATGAATTCAGATTGCTCTAAATAAGACTTATCGACTGCAAGTTCTGCTTGGATGAGGTCTCTTACTACAAAGAACAACTTCAATGGGAACACAATGTTAGGAAACTACGCACAATTTTCCCATAGTCAGATTAAGTGGAAGTGAAATAAATGCAGAATAAAAACACACAAGATTGTTAACGAAGTTCGGCCAATAATGCCTACTCTCCAGACTACTGCAGATCTCTTTAATAAAAAGGGAAATATATGTGTTTACAAACTCTAACTACCCACAACCCAATTACACCCAAGAGTTTTCTCTAAAATTCTCTCTCTGAATTTTTCCTAACTCTCTACTGATTTAATACACTACTCGTTGTGTTTTTGCTTCTGATGCTTCTACCTTCAAATGCACCTCTATTTATAGAGGTAATGAACCGTGAGAGTTGAAAATCTATACACTCCTTTCACACCAAAAGTCACACTCTTATAGTTTAGCTTATCAAAAACATATGATCAACCACGACTTCTTCATGATAAAATAGTTCATATCACTATTTCGGTTTACTTGATAACTCGAAAGTTGAGAGGGAGAACAGAAAGAAAATACGCAAAACTAGTCATCAAAAGAGGAGGGAACAAACCGCCCTGTTCAAATAGATATGCATATAGGAAGAATAGCTTAGCTGGTAGGGCAATACATTGTTATATGCAGGGGCCGGGGTTCGAACCCCGAACACCCCACTTATTCACCTTATAAGGTGAATTATAGCCACTAGGCTACCTGACCAAAAAAAGAAAGAATAGCTTAACAGAAGGATCATATAGACACACAATAACACACACACACAATTAATGTTAAAATAAATTACTTTTAACAATTCCGGGTACTAAAAAATAAATACCATTTAACCAAGCTTAAGCCCCAAGCCACCAAATCCAGACCCGACCCGTAGGATTCAGATTCGACAAGACTGAGCCTTATTCTTGAAAGGAGGTTTAAATTAAGACCCTTTGAATTTTTTATTGTTTCTCGACTTTGAGAAGAGATTTATATTTAATAATCTAAAATATGTATCAAAATGAATTTGATACAGAAAGAGGTTGGATGATCGTGTGTTCTTCTAATGTATCAAATGAGAGATAAAGGATAGAGAATGCGACCCAAATAAGTTATCCTGTTTCGTCCTAACTGGGCTAGTATAGTCCTCAATCTATGATAATTTCGAATATGATTCTAGAACTAATTAATTTGTTTATGATGTGCGGATTAGGCAAGTGTACCAAATCGCTTACCAAGTAATAAAGTGATAAGTAGAGTATCGTATCCACAAGAATTATCGTTTAGTCCAAACAATTCTCATTACTTATTTTTAAGTTGACGATAAAATAAAAAACAAGGGTTGGAGAGTTGGAATTTTTATCTGTTTGCAACAGAGCAAGTTTACCTGATTTTGGTTACAGAAAAATAAGAAGCGGTTAGGATTCTTCGAATCCCCTCTATTTATATTGTTGGATATTAAATAATAGTCATGTCACGTTTATTTATCTTAGACAGACTATACAAGTGACGAGGCTATTGGGACGTGACTAACCTAATAGGTTGGAAACCGCACTTGCTGATCACACAGTGATCCTTACGTATGGGATCTATAAATCTCGGTTAACTAAGTCTATCCCTCCAATGTTTGGTTGCACCTGCTGGTGACATAATGTAATACGTGTATTTATAGAATTAAAAAAATTTACAGGATTAAAAAGGGTACTCATTACTATCTGAAATAAAATAGTTAAAATGGGAAATAAGAAACAATTTTCTCTTCTTCATCAAATACACCCCCAGAAAGAACACAACATAACTTCAATCCATTTTTCTTCATCATCTTCCCTTAAGTGAGGTGTCACATGAGCGTTGATTTGGTCAAAATTGAAATTTTGCAAAATGAGGTATAGCTAGGGATTAAAGGGTTCAATTTATATTTGGTGACAATTTTGGTGGACTAATTTGATTTATTAAAAAAAAAAAAAACTACTGTGGTTGTTCTCCATCAAATTAATAAATTATTTCATACTTGCAAGTATTTAAATGATTTTTTCCTCATATTTTCTATTATACTCTCTCCGGTCCTTTTTATAAGAAGAGAAACCAAAAATCATCAAAACCAAGACAATCATTAGTTGTTGTAATTTTTTGAATATTTTTACAAATATACCCTCATAAAAATTTGTAAAGTATTAAATATATCCACTAATATTGAAAAGACCAACATTAAACGAAGGCTAGAAAAGTCTTTTAAACCAATAAATGTACCTTAAAATTTGTGACTTTTTCTTATAAATAGGATCAAGATTTTTTTTGAAAATTTTCTTATAAATAGGATCGGAGGGAGTACTTTTTACATATAGGTATTTTTATTTCTAGGATAGTATGATATTTTTAAATACTTTTGGAGTAAAACGTGTCAAAGTGGATACTAAGGATTCTATAAGAGTCAACATATATCAATCCATTTAATTGTTTTAAATGTACTATATTAAATTACTTTTTCATTTGTCATAGAAAAGCTAGACGTTTTTCTTATTAATTCCAAATACTTTGAAAGAAGAGTCAACACCTATCAATAAATTTAATTGTCTTAAATGTATTAAATGGTTTTTTGTATATTTCATTTGTCATTCAATTAAATGCATTAAATTGTTTTTTTTCTAAAGCTAAATTGTTTAGCAATCAACCAAAAAGGGACAAAAGTGACATTTAAATGTTTTTTAAAGTGTCATTTAATTGTCTAACATGTAGCTTCTGTCAATGCATTTAATTGTCTTAAATGCAATAAGTTAAAGTATAACATTATATCTTACACTTTTTTTTTATAAAACAAATTGGGGCCCATATTCTAAAGTTATTTTTTGGGATCTAGGACGGTCGCCTTCTTCTCTCTACCTCGAATACAGCCCTGCAAGACACCACGTGTACAACAAAAATTGAGAAGTGGGTAATATACCTGACAATAACATCTTTCATTTTGTAGTATATATACATGTACAACTATATCATATCCTTGAAAAAGTATTACATATCGTTGAAAGTAACATCTAAAATTTTATGGCTCTTATTCTCTTTCTAGTTCTTAGTTTGTGCATAACATGTTGGAAAGTTGACTCAAATAGCATCGTGGTATTTTCTATTATTTATCGTCCTTTATTAGTTTGATTTATACGCGATTTAGTTGATTGTAATTTTGGTTAATGAATCCAGCATTTTGTGGCCGATAAATTTGATTGTGTTGATATCTACAAGCAATCTGCTCTACAACACCCCTTACTAAAAAAACACAAAATTCAGGTATAATAGTTGAACAATTTATAATATTAATTATTTTACTTTATTGCGTTGTGAAAACTAATTGTTATTTGATGAAGCTGGAGTGAATCATATATAATCGTAACTACCATATATAATTAAAGATTTGTTAACTTAAATTTTCATTCAAAATTGCTTTATTTATTTGTAAAGAAATTCAACAGCAATTATAATTCATTTTCATTAATTTTATTTTATTCCCTCTTCATTACAACATGTGTAGCTTCTCCCAACTTTCACGAAGAACACTGTGCGAAGTAGACCATCTTATGGTAAATTGGTGGATGATTGTCCACCAGGAAAAGTGCCTATCTACAACAGGAGAAGAAGACATCAAAGTATTACTAATTCGTCTTCAAAATTACAAATTGATGATTTTCAGGGGTATTCCCAAAGTTCCCCTGGCTATCATGTAAGTGGATATTTTTAATCAATACATTTTACATGGAATATTATAACATTATGTATGTATCAATATTTTGAAAAAAGGACCAACTAAAATAACGTCGCACCAAGACAGAGCACAAAACAACGCCGCACTGAAATGATGAAATCATCTTCTTCTTTTTTGAAATCCACTTATTGAAACAAAAGGAGAGAAAAAGTGACGGATAATGTGTGATTATGGATCCAAAAATGGCATAAACCCACCACTTTTTGGTAGGAATGGCAAATCAAGCCAAATTATCCTGTCACTAACCCATCTAAAATGCGGCAAACCAACTAGAGGTATATGGTTGAAAACCTCACCCTCGCCACTTTTTATGGTGATTAAGAGGGTTGGTGTGTTTTCCGTCAAATCTTTGTTAGAAAATTAGAAAATGGACTGTAACTTATAAGACAAAAGAGTAAAAAGAGGATGTTTTTGCTATTATTTAAAACCGACGAGCCAATCTACCCTCTAATTGTCCTATTATTTTAGTAGGATTTTAATAGGGAAAGTTAACTATTAGGTGAGATGCAAAATTATAACGCACTCGCCAAAAACGTCGAGTCAAATGGGTCAACATATTGGGCCTAACCCGTTTTTCTGTCCCTACTTCTTCATGGACGAGGAAGAAACAAATAGAGTTACAAGAGAGAAAGGTGGCTGGGTGTATGTGCGAGATAGGTGGTAAAATATCAAATTTTAAATAGACATAGTGTGTGTTACAAATCACTTTAACATTTATAAATTGTATAAAATATGAAATATTGTATGTTCTTGTCGTCTCTAGACCGTTACCCTTGACACCACCAAAAATATGATATTTCATGGAGCACTTGCTGCCATAGCTGGGTATGATCTGCCGGTTCAAGCAAAGCAATACAGCATATCTTACATTTGGATTGAAAGTGGATCAGGAACGGAACTAAATAGCATAAAAGTTGGAGTTGGGGTTAGTTACTTTTTACTACGCCATGTCGATTTTTTTTAATCTCATGACATTACATTCTCTTAGAGAGAGAGAGATAGAAAAGACGTAGTCATTCATTAAATGCTCTTTTTCACCAATGTATTTATGATTTCATATTTTTGTGTGTAAAATTCTATAATATACTACTCACATCCGTTTTTTATTATGTAAAAGGTTTTTCCAAGCTTATACCAAGACAACCAACTACGTTTAACTGCTCGATGGACGGTAAGAGTGAATTTAATGCATTAAATGATCGTATATAATGTGATGGAAACACACAAAAAAAAAATATTGTAATTGTGCTCAAGCTCAATTTGATATAAACTTGCAGGCAGATGGTTATAATCAAACTGGATGCTACAATGATAATTGTCCAGGTTTTGTGCAAGTCAATCGTAACAAAAATTATACTCTTGGAATTGTCATGTCACCACCTAATTCAATTGGATCTACCGAAAAAGTTGCTTCTTTTCTCAAAATCAAACAGGTAAATTTTTAATTATAAATATATACAAATATATTATACATTATAGTATATATTTACAAACTATTACACAAAAATTAAAGTGTTTACAAAAAATGTTTTGTTTAATAATATTTGTTGTAAGAGGTGTATTAAGTAATTACCTTACTATTTCTATTTTTTTTAAAGGGATAATTTGGGTAATTGAAAATAATGAAAATTAAATAAATGCTCTTAAATATTTACAGCTCATTATTAATGAATATTTTGTTTTTTTAAGTAGTCTTTATACGATTGGTTAATATCTTCTCCTAGTAACTTATGTAGTTTTCTATTACTTTCTTAAATATTTGTAGGATCGATCTACAGGTGATTGGTGGTTATTTATGCAAAAAGAATCAATATATATTGGATATTGGCCAAACGAATTATTCACTCACTTAAGTACGGGAGCATCTTTGATTCGTTTTGGAGGTCAAACTTATGCTTCACCCAATATGGATAGTCCCCCAATGGGCAGTGGGAGATTACCTAAAGAAAAATTTAAAAACTCGAGCTTCATGGCAAGACTTAAGATTGTTGATTCAAAACATAATGAGGTTGATGTAGAACCTAATGATATGAAGATGTATAGAGATACTAATTCAGATTGTTATGACTTGATGTACCATGGTTTTGAAGGACCCCTTTATAGGCAAGCTTTTCTTTACGGTGGGCCAGGTGGACCAAATTGTGGTACATGACTGTATTGACGTCTATGTTTAATAAAACTATGATTCACCCTTCATATCAGGTTCTACATCAACTCTAGGATTTTATTTAATGAAATTTAAGGAAACAAGTAAACAACAATTATGTCATGTCGGGTTCCCATTTCTTTGTTACTTGATAAGTGTTGTTGAGGCAAAATCCCAAATTAATTTTAAAGATAATAAACTTTAATGATTAAGGATTAAATGGACTTTGATTAATTCTTTGGTATTTAACTTGTGCTCTTGAGTGTTTTACTAAGACAGGAACAAGATTAAATCATACCAAGATATAAGAAATCAAAGGACATTGAATTCATGAACTAACTCTGAAGATCAGAAAGTTAGTTCAGAATGTTGATCAGTGAGTTGATCAGAACGTTTTGATGGTGGTACAGAAGGGTGTTCATAAGCAAACCCAGAATCATCAAGAACATGAAGAACATGCAAGTACACATGACATGAATAAAAGGTCCAGTAAAGTACATCTGCATGATTCTATCAACAACAAAGGCATGGACAAGGAACTATGTCAAAAAGGTCTTTGATGTTCATCCATGACTATGAACATTAAAGTACTAGGAATATTCCAATGAGAATAATATCCTAGATGTTGCATTCACTGCACTTCAATTGTGTTTACTATTAGAGTTGATTACATCAAAAGTTAAGTCTTATAAATCAACCTAAAGTAATAACAAATGGAACATTCTGATGATCAGAATGTTCACTTCTGCGCATACTTCCAGCTATGAACAGTGTAGTTGGTAAAAAGATAAGAAAAGTAGCAAAAGGAGATCTTGCATCAGAGATAACCTTGCCTCTGATCAGAATCAAGCAAAATCCCCTTGAAGCATGGGCCTGAAGCTGCATACCCACTATCCTCTCTCCTGCACAGTGACCAAGGCAGATTTGGTTCAACTTTATCCTACTTTATCCAGCAACTTTTGATGCATATGGAGAAGTTACTTTTTGATGGATAAAACCCAACAAATCTCATGTCACGTCTGGAACAAACCCAGAAACTCATAAGACATTCATCATTGATGAACCCAGATGAAGAACATCATGAACATCAACATTCTGATGAAGAACACAGCAACATTCTGATGTTCATCCTGGGAACACAACAACATTCTGATGGTGAGAATGTTCACCCAGATTTTCAAGTAAAAGCTTGTGGGGCCCAGGACACGTGGCATAACACCATTGGTCACCCTACAACGGCTATATGAGCCCAAACACTCTATAAATAGAGATCAAGGCCTTAGCAAAACTTGCACCATTGCAAAGCACACATCTAAACAACTTGAGATTGTTTTTGGCTCTTGCAATTGAAATTGATCAATGACTAGAGGCTTTTGATTCCTTAGTGCACATCAATACTTTCTGTTATCTCTTTGAAAGATAACTTCTTCTTCCTCCTCTTCCTCTGTTTGATTCTCAAACATTCAAACTTCTTACAAATTTTAATTAAGTCTCATCTAGCTTTAGGGGTACTAAAGTGTTAGTTTGAGCAAGGATTGTAAAAGTCTAAGTGGTTAACTTAGCAACAAGGTGCAAGCCTGATGAGGCTTTGAGAATACAGGTTGTATAATTGTTCAGGTGAACAAAGGTTGTAAGGTGCAGGATTTGAGAGGTTATCTCAAGCATCATAGTGGAAACTCTCACAAGATTGTGAGGAGTGGACTAACCCACATTAGGTGAACCACTATAACTCTTTGTGTGTTCTTTCTCTTCCCTTTACTCTTTACTTACTGCAAACACAAAACACACACAAACACATTTACTTTGTTAAATTGTTTTATTCACTCTCAGACATCGGAACGTTTTGAAGTCTGGTACTAACTTAATCATTCCAAGTTTCAACTTGAGAATTACATTTTAAGTTACAGAATAATTTTTAAAGGGTCACAATTCAAACCCCCGTTCCTTGTGACTATTTTATCTACTTCAAGTGTTAGGCCAATGACTTGTACGATTACAACCCTATGATATCTTAGGTGAGTTTGCATCCATTGAAGGTTTGAATACACGCCAAATTATTGTCACATAGCCGTAATAAAATATTTCTAAAGTTGTTCAAAAGTTTGAACGGTTAAAATCAGGTTAAGCCCCAAAGCTAGGGTTAGTAGTCATCGAGACATAAATCAGTTTATGAACATCAGTGAACAAATAAAAAGAATTAAGAATAAATTATAACCAAATAACCAATTGCATTCAAAGGACCTCAACGTTTACATAATCAAGCAATTACAAAAAAGTTCCCCCACATGCCATAACCTAGAAAATTATCTACTCATGATTATTGCTGAACATAAACAAGAAGTGTGAAAAGAAATACATGAGTATAGGATCTACAATTGATGATTCATTGCCTCCCAAATGGCTCTGATATCTCATAACTTTCCCAAATATTGTTTCTTTCTTCTTCTGGTTGTCAAAGAATGTTTTAACAAATAGGTCTTTTAATAATAATTACTCTAGTGTTAGGTCTCAAATAGACCATATCATTACAGTCTAACACAATTTAACAACAGAATCAGAGTCCCTCTAAAAAAAACAGAATGAGAGTCAATTTGCTGATTGTTAGTCCAAATTAGTACCTAGAGGCAATTGAAGGCACCACCTCAAAGACATAGCTACAACCAAAGTGGGAAAGTACGGTTGCAAAACTCACTGCCCCATACAATGTCTCTCTCTGTTTTAAAAAGAGTCATCACACATGAGTTAAGAAAAAAATTAGAAGTATGTCAAACACAGTTTTAACACCTTTAAAATGCAAAAAAAAAAAAAAAACTTCTAAAACAACTAATTATGAATTACGTTGATGTTGTCTTTTATAGTTTTCTTTGAAAAGCCTCCGACAGTTATTCAAATCAGAAATCATTCTAAATTTATTTTTCCTCAGTCAAAGAATTTAAAAAACACAGATGATTCTAAAAATAAAACAATAATGAATATATAAATAAGTTTCATTAAACAGACTATTAGATGCTTTATTTTATTTACATTTTTATCAAGCTCATCCATTAAACATCATCCATCTGTTGATTTGTTCATGAAACATAAATTCATCAAGAGCGATATTCAAATATTTAGGATCAACTATGAAAAGGAGCCATTACCATTCACACATTACAAACTGAGCAGCCTTAGGTAAACAATATTTAAGCAAAGCAGCCAAGCAACCAAGCCGTAAGACCTACATTATTACATGTTTCTCCAACAGTTTCATAAAAAAATAGCTTAATAAGAAAATAAATTGATGTTGGCATAACTTATATTTCCAAATTGGATGAGAGAATTTCTATACGAGTGAATGGTGAAAAATCCAGCTCCAAGTTCATTCTTTGAATAGAATCTCCCTAGATCAAAATGAGACAAAGAATAAAATAAGTGTAACATAATCAAAACGCAAATAGACAAATCGACAAAAATAAAAAATAAAAAATTGCATACCTATCATTCTTCCAACAACAGAAGGCATCAAAATGCATTCCTCATGTGGCTCAAAAACATATTCTCATCAAAATCTAATCTTCGATATTTCTTCCAAGCACAAAATAGAGCCAACGAAATCCAAAACTGTGGGATAGAGTTTGCTGCAAGACCAAAACAGTCAAACAAAAAACCCAAAAAGAATCGAACATAGATAATTCAATCAATCCCTGAGACAATATGATTTTCGGATTAGGGTTTTCAAAAATGAAAAAATTGTTTTTTCAAATTTTAAGCAGGTCAAAGGAAGAAAGAAGAAGACTAACCATGAAGAAAAACAACACGACGACCAGCCTTCAACTCTAGCATGGTGGCGCCTTCACAAAATAGTGCTAAATTAAAATAATGAAGGAGAAGGGAGAAGTTAGTAAATAGAATAAAAACTGTGAGAGGCAGAGAAGAAAAGGGTTTGAGAATCACATGCCCGCATGTTTTGTTTCCCAGCAATACATGTGTTTCCAATTTTCAACACTGAGATATAACTACGGCGTGTTTGTTTCGCGGATGTAACAATTACTCCCTGGAATAACTTTCCCAGGAAAACATAACGAGAATACGAGTATCCCAGGAATTCTAAGGCATATTATTTTTGTTCTATCTCTACCAAACATATGAATTCTTTTTCCTAACCTCTATTCCCATAAATGTGTTTTTTCATCTCTGAAACAAATGCTCCCATATATATATTTTTTTCTTTCCAAAAACACAATTAAAATTTAAAATAAATAAATTAAAACACAATTAAGGAAATATTACCATAAATAGCTATTTAAAAGAAGAAATCATTCTTAATTGCTTGACAGGTACATTTGCTTTATCTATCTATCTGTTCTATTATTTAAAATCTTACTTACTAAAGCTTGTGTCTGTTAAATTGCTACGCCTTAACCCTAAACCTAATCACTTAATCCCTCCAAAATGATCTATGGCGCCTACAATTAATTAAGTCGTCCACCTATTGATGACATAAATTCCTCTCACATACTCACCATTCATTCACCCGCCAATTATGTAAATTTAAACCAAATTATACCTATTAATGGCATAATTGATTCTAATAAGTTGACTCACTTAACTCAGCAATATGCATGCCTAAATACAGGACATAAAATGTGCATTGGTTCCCAATCAAATCTCCGATTGATCTCTCTCTATTCCATCTCACACAATAAACTTGCAGATTTTTTGTTGTTGAGTTATCTCTTCATCCTTATTTTATTTTTTCCTCTTTCTCCTCCCTCTAGGTTTGTTGCAGTCATAGATGCAGTGATGATTTTGTGGAATGCAATGTAATGGGGTTGACGAAGCCATGATGGCGGTGAAGTTTGAGAGCATCACAGGTGGAAGCACAAAGTCCTCATTTTTCCCTTCTATTTTCCCGATGATATCTGTGAAGATGAACCTTTATCAATGTCATTAAAGGTGCAAGCACAAATTATTAGAGATATAGATTATTCATATAGTACTATATATAGTTGTAACCACCCCATTAGTCGGACACTTTTCACTCATTTGTAATATTTCATTTTCATAAAATACAAAGAGTTTGTTAGCTTTCCTCTTTTTCATCCATGGATGTCATGATTCCTAACATGGTATCAGAGCAAATCTGGTATCCACCTTAAGGAATTTTCCGCTCCATTTTCTAGAGAAAATTCAATTTTCTCATCCACATTTTCTTTCACTTTCTGATTTTCCTTCTGTCAATTCTTCCTCTTTCGATATTCAATTTTCTTTCAATTTCCATTACTTTCTCTCACGGTTTCCAATATTCGTTTTCTTTTTCTTGATAATTCCTGTTCTATATCCATATCACAAGTTCTACTGTTCATGATTTCTTCCTTCAATTTCAATTTTCTTTGATTTCTTTGCTTCATTACTGTTTTTGCGTTTTGCGAGTCTCATTGTTCGTGATTTTGTTCACAAGTCGGTTTGATTTTGTTTTCACCATTTTTCCCCAAGATCCTAGGGTTCCGCGAATTCGTGATTTGATTTCTTCTGTTATTGAGATCGCGACTCTGTTTCCATTGCATTTCATTACAGTTCGCGATTCCGCTTCAGTTTTCGATTCGGTTTCGATCTGATCGTCTTTGATTTGATCTCGATCTTGTTTCGCCTATGTCTGTATGTTGTTTGAACGATATCTTCGTTTCGTTCTTGTCCATTGATTATTGATATTTTTTGTTCCGATTCCACCTTATCGTAAGCTTTGATTTGTTTCAGTTTCCCCAATTCCTAGGGTTCCAATTCTGTTTCAATTTCTTGTTCGAGTTAGATACAAGGTCTAGCTTTTACAATTCAAGCTCTAATCATTGATTTCAATTCTTGATGGTGGAAGAGTCACAAATTTGAGATATGAATATGAAGTTTATCGAATTTGACTGAAGTGTATGTTTGACATTGCTCTTGGTTTGGGATTACTTGATGAACTTTTCTAGTCATTACAATCTGCATCAGTTCATGAAAAGGTACTGAAGCAAGGATATTCTTCTCAAACAACTCTTCATGTGCCAAGTTGTGGTTTGTCATGAGAATTGATACTACATTTCTTTGCATTGGTATGGTATTCTTGCTGTTTGTAGAATGAGTTATGTTCTTTATTGAATAATACTGTGATGCAAGCTGGATTTTGTATGCGGTGCTGTTGGTTTTATGCAATGTCTATGTCTGTTTTGTTTCCAGTCCAGTTGCCGCACACTGAAGATCCCATCCTCTCCACAAACCCATGAATCTTTCTCAACAAAAATAATATCAGGCTGCCACAACCAAATATTTTAACTCATTTAATGAACTCAAGTATTGAACCACACAACAAGAACAAATGCAATTCTTCAAAGAGTTTAATTTTGATATATTGTTAGTGTATAATGTTTTACATGTTTTACACCGTCAACAAGTCAGAGCCGATCATGTGTGACTTTAGATGGAATTATGATTGAACACATAGTCCTTAACTTTAGTTCACTAAAAATAGCAATGTCATTAATTACAAAAAGGAAAATTAAAAACTTACCCTGGAAGCACCATTTTTCCCACACAAAGAAACAACCTTATTGATGGCGTTTGCGACTTTTGCTTGTATCCCAAGTCTCTTCAAATGGTATCTAGTCACAGTAGCTCTAACAGGTTTCCCATCAACCACAATGGCTTTAAGCCCTCTAAAACTGGATGGTAGATCTTCATAGTTAACCTTTTTCTCCTCACTTATTGGATTCTACTTAAATATTCCAAAATCCACGGTAAATGAAAAGGTGCTTCCAACCTAAGGTCGGCTTATAAAGTTTATTTGACCACCCATTAGTTCAACTAGGCACTTACTGATACTCAAACCAATGCCGGTACCACCACAGTTTCTAGAAGTTGAGCTATCTGCCTGCACAAAAGGCATGAAAATCCTATCTTAGGCTGACAAAAGAATTCCAATTCCAGTGTCTTCGACACAGACCATCAAGGTGACTTGCTCATAAAATTCATTCGAGGCCACTTTTTCAGTTGAAGAATTGCAGAAAATCTCTTCATCGGCAATTAGGTGGTTAAAATTATCCCAGTTGTTGCGGATAAGCGTTTCAACAGCTTCATATCCACGTAGCGTTTTGAGATTATAACCGCCATATAGATGTATGCACAACTTCTTCAGATCCTCCATTTCGATAAGTCTCAAGCTTTCCATTTGCTGCGGGCTTTCTATTTTCAGCTAAATGAACTCTAACAAATATATGTCCTCGCTCAGTGAACTGCAGTATATTGAAGTTAATCAGAAATGTAATCAACAAGTATCTAGCTATACAACAGCAAAATTGTACTTGTAGGATTCAAATTTCAAACATTTCCAACATAACATGCATATTAGTAATGCAAATAACTTAGGGCAAATAAAATCTGAAAATTCCACTTACTTTAACAGAGTTGCCAACAAGATTTGATACAATTTGTCCGAATCTCCCAGGATCTCCCATAACAATATCTGGAACTTAATCAGAAACAAACACTGCCAGCTATGGAAGGTAAAATGAAAAAGAAAAAAAAAAGAAAAGGATAATGAAGTCACATCATCAAATAAAGAGAGGAAACCAAATTAAGATATTATTATGCAACTCGTATTTGCCTTCACAATAGGTTTAGCAACGATTGAGCATACCTCTAAACCTTTGTGTCCAGACTTCTCTGAAAAAAGAGAGGACATCATCGAGTATGGAACGAAGGTCAAATAGAACCGCTTCCAGCTCTAATTTTCCAGCTTCAATGTTGGCTCGGTCAAGCACTTCATTTATTAATGCTATCAGAGCCTTCCCACATGCTTGAGCAGTCTGAGCATAGTCACGTTGGGTTGAGTTCAATTATGTGCGTATAAGCAGACCAAGCATTCCTACAATCGCAGGGAGTTAGGTTTTGTGATAACATTACTAATGAGAAAGTGAAAGGCATGAAAGCATATGTTACGTTTTAGGCAAAGAGAGAAAAGATCTTGGAGTTGCCTAAAATGATATTCATAGGTGTTCTAATTTCATGAGAGACAATAGCTAGAAACTGACATAATTTTTTTTATAGACTTTACAATATTACTAATGAGAAAGTGAAAGGTATGAAAGCATATGTTACATTTTAGGCACAGTCTAGTTATATTGCATGATACAATATTAGGGCTTTACAATTCTATTACAAACTTTGTAAAAAATAAAAATTCTATTACAAATGAACTCTAGGGATTAACTGCATTATTTATGACCGCCAATCCGAGATTTTGTGGCAATGGGGCCACATATCTCGGTCGACGAGTCATACATTTTTTTATAATTATATACAAATACCATAGTAGTATTCCTAATAGACCAACCACCATTAAAATAGCAACTATTTTGAAAAAGAAAGGGGTTTCATCAGCATCTTCTTTTGGAGTTGGACTAACTGATTGTTGGCCCATTTTCAATTTCTACAATAATAAAATAAACTTTGCTGAAAAAATCTTTTTTTTTTGTCGCGAAATTGAAGTTGAAAACTGCTATCGGCAAACGCCCATCAACACACGCTTCTACAATCAAACCAAATCGGAAAGTGAAAACAGTTTCGCCATTACCCCTTTTCAAAATTCTATGGTTAGCAATACATTCAAATGGTTCTGCACTCAGGTTAGTAGCGCTCTTATATGAAATGTGAATGGTGGAGATAGTATGGTTCAGTATAAATGAGACTGCATCGACGAAAACAGAGTTATATCCTCCTCCTATCTCTCACGACCCCTTTCTATTTCTTTCTCTGCAGTTAATTTCCCAACAAAGCCATACTGAATTTGTTCTCCTTTGCATACTTCTTGGTGTTAGAAGTTAGTGACAGAAAAGAAAGGAAGTTGACGTGAGTCTTATGGGTGTTGTCCTGCTAATGAAAAGTTTTGGTATTTGACTTTGCTTTAATGGAGTTTCGGTGTTTCATGTTGAACGTGCAGGAAGGAGAATCTTTAAGATGTGAAGATTAATTATTATTTTTGAACTACTTGTTATGACTAATTTATACTACACTTTTTGCTTTCACTGTGAAATACTATGAGGTAAATGAAAAAATATAGTGATTATACATTTCGGTAAGTTTTCCGCCTGAAAGTTTAAATTTAAATCCACATTGGTGGTCGTTTAAAAGAAAGAAGACCTTTACATCACCCTGCCATATGCTCCCTTTACCATTGCACCAACGAGCACCTCTTGTAAAATAATTGTTTTTAATAAATCATATATAATACACATTTTAGAATAGGAATACAATATCAACCTTGCCATCACATATATAAATCATTAAATTGTGACCTCAAATATAATTAGTCATTATAAAGAACGATACTTGAATCAAAAAAAGGAAAGAAATCATAAATATTTTACATGATTACAACTATTTTTTTAACACACTTGTTTTTATTTGTATCGTAGATGCAAAGTGAAATATTTTTTTAATATTTATTTGAATAATTACTATCTAAAAATAAAATAAAATTATGCAGTTGAATACAAAGGGCATCTATGAAGATGTTTATGTTTATATTATAAAAATATACTTTTATTCAGTGTAAAAAAATTATAGTTTTTTGAGAGATCAAAGTCACTCGGTTCAATCTAATTTAAAACAAAGAATCTTTGTTATAAAGACCGAGTCATCCGATTCAATCCAATTTAGTAATTCGGTTCGACCAGTGACTCAATGGTTCGATCAATGATTAAGGTACCATTTTGCATGATTTTTTTACGGTCCAAAAGCTACTTTTGAAAAAAAGTTAAAACTGAGAGATAAGGCTATGTTTGGTAACACAAATGAGCTAGCTTATAGCTTATTGGACAAGCTTATAAGCTTGTTGGATGAAAATGTGGAGTGTTTGGTAACAAGTTTTTCTCACGAGTTTGTAGCTTTTGATATTTTCTTCCAATGTTAACCTTATTAATTTAATTATTTTTTAATAGAACAACTACCCATATTCATAATTAATAACTACCCACGTTTTATATTTTTTTGTTGTCAAGTAGTCTAGTGGCTAGAGCTCACACATATTAAATGTGGAGAAGTGGGGTGTCTGGGGTTCGAACCCCAACCCGCTGCATATATTATGCAATGTCCATACCAATTAAGCTAAGATAATTGGAACACGTTTTATATTTTGTTCACACCAGCCTCACACACACGTTAGCCAGTGCTGCTCACGTTATATATAGCTTTTTATACTTTTTCTTGCTCCATATTTTATTGTGACTTGCTCTTAATTTGTAAATTGGCCACTGCCTTTTTTCTCTTTCATGTTTCATATAATATATAATTTTACATAACATATATAATCAACAGTGACGAAATTTCAGTTAACTAAAATTTGTCAAAAAAAATTTGTTAAATAAAAATTGTTAATTGAATTAATAAAACACATTTATCTCTTTAGATATGAAAATAATTTGAAATAAATAAAAATATTCAAAAACAAATACATCAAGTGAAAAAAATTAAACAAACACCTTAAAGTTTGATAAAGTTAAAGTTGTTTGGTGAATTTAATTTAAAGCCTTTTTTTAAGTTAAAAATTGTTTGGAAAATATGTTTATAGAGCTTTGTCAATATTATGACGTGGTTTGGTGATTTCATTTTTCAAAACACTAATAAATATCTAATTTAAAAGTTTTTTGATAAAATGTTTTATAAAAATTATGATAATTTTTTTTAGAGAGAAAAAATTATGATAATATTAAAAATCACTATAAATGAATAGAATATTTTAAAGGTATAATAAACAAATATTAACAAAACCTATGCATTTCAATATTATGAATAAAAAATAATTATTTAGAAAAATAATAAATTTTGTCAATTTT
>Ga0315914_1000791_pt1 | contig 43107 bp, 26 predicted proteins | sample MpolenodulesMG_FD_203920 | JGI IMG/M metagenome (GOLD analysis project Ga0315914, IMG submission 203920) | Medicago polymorpha root nodule microbial communities from Los Angeles, California, United States - elongated nodules | ecosystem: Host-associated > Plants > Roots > Nodule | place: USA... | reverse complement strand
TCATGAGAAATGAAACACATAAGCAACTTTCAATTTTTTATTGAAAAGCTAAGAGAGTTCCATTGATTTCTAGCCGGTGCCACTATTTTCATATACCCCCCACCCCTAATTTGAAGTCGATGCTCAACATGCCATTATTTTCATATGCCTCGTCGCACAATTCATGATACAATGGAGATTTGACTTTAAATGAAGAACACAATAGGTGCCACAAAGAACTGTTGAACCAAGAATTGATTACTAGAAAAGGAGAAAAAACAATTTTAGAGGGGCTTCTTTTGATTTTTGATAAATTTAATTATTTTGAAAAATATGATATGATGTTGAAAAATAGTGGGCTATAATTGGTTTTCAGTGTAAAACTCATTTTACACCGACTTTTCATATCCAGTGCACTCAATTATATTTACCTAGTAAAATTTTACCATCCAAACACGCTCTAAAGAAAATTAAAAGACTTAATCTTTAAAAAATACTACTACAATTAAACCAAATCATGGAATTTTAACATTACACCTACCAAAAGGAATTGACAGTTCTCTCCTTCTTATTCATTATATATTAAGTCTGATCTCAGAAACCCTAGCCTAACATAACCTTCATAATTTGGTACCTGCGCCGTCATTGATTCAATTCATGTAAACTCACTTTCAAAGATTTATCTTTTCCGTTTTAATACTCATGGTGTCTTCGTAATAGTGATCACATCTTCAAATTTTGCATAGCTCGTCATCATTTCCATTTAGGTTTGTTTATTTTCTCATTTCCTCGTTTTTGACTCGTGATTAATTTTTCTAAGCTTCCTTTGTGGATCTGATTCCTAAAATTTGTAGATTTGGATTTTCTGTATTTAATTTCATATAGATTATTTTATCTGGCTCATTTGGTACGATTGAATCTGTTGTTTTTGGGACACCACCCACAAACCTGGATGGGTCTCGCACCCTAAGGTTGTATGTTTATTGTTATCAAAGCTTTGCTTAAAGTTTTGATTGTCCACTATTCAGATCTATTCAGATCGGTGGTTATTCATTGCCATGACCATTTTCTCACTGTTTGGGTGTTGTTCATAGTCATGGTCGTGTTATGCCATTCTGATGTGCTCATTTTTGGGTTTATTGGTTCGACATGGTTTCGTAAGATCCAGAGGCTATGTTTTAGATTAGATTTGCTCGAAAGGGCACTGACTTTATGATATTGTTGCTTTTCTGTTTTCAAGTTATTTTATGGTCGTTGATGCTTGTTGTTCATCACAGTTATTTGTTGGTGCGGATCTGCTTTCGTGTTGGCGAACGGGTTCACTCGTCAGTCTTCAAGAACTGGGTTTGCTGGATTGCGTCAGTATGCGGGTTCGCTGGGCTGTGCATGTGGTATGTGTTTATCTTGGTTCTTTTATGTTTTTGGCACTATTTTTTTTTACCCTTTATTGGCAGTGTCTGTTATTCTTGTTAGGGTTGATGTATACTTTTCTGTAGTTGTACTTGGTCGATTTGTTTGCCCCTTAGTCTTTGTATTTCCTTTTATTTTAATCTATTTTTCTCTTGCTTAAAAAAATATATTCTCACTCATTTTGTAGTTTTTTCTTTTGAGGGACACTCATTTTGTAGTTTTGATTGTTACTTTCTTTGTAGAAAATTAATGTTTCATATTTTGTTATAAATTGGGTATATTGAATTTTTCCAAAAAGGTAATATTTGATGTATGCCCCTAATCATGAAAAATAGATACATTTGTCCATAAGTTGATATTTAAGAGTCTAATGTTTATTTTATCACTTAAAATTTATTTGAAATAGCAAAACTTACATGATCAACACAATATCACATTGTTGTTTTGTATAAGAAAAATCGTTCTTTTTATTTTAGCATTATTGACTAATTTTTATCACTCTAAACTATTGGCACATAATGAATGAAGACTAAAGAATTCGACTAGAGATAAAAAAAAATCTATTAGAATTAATATTTCCTCAATCCAATTCTTTGATTCATTTTTCCTTTGCCCTTCATTCTGTAAGAAAGAATAAACTTTTATCATTGAGTGATAATTTATTCAAGAACTGATTTATTTTTCAGGTGTTCCTTTCTAATTGAAGAAGATATTAAAGGTCCAATTTTATTTAAGGTGCTTTATCTTCAGGTATATTTTTCATTCCAAAATCCTATTTAGTTCCTTGATTCACTTTTCCTGTAATTATTTATGTAGCAAAAACAAACTTTTATCGTTTCATAATATTTATGCAAGATTTAATTTATTTTTGGGTGTTTTCTTTGTATTTGGAGAAGATATTAAGGATCTAATTTGCTTTCAAGGGCTTTATCTTTAGGTAATTTTTTTCATTCCTAAATCCTATCATAAATATGATAGAAACAATTTAATTGCATTTGGTATAGTTTTCTATATTTTGTTTATGTTTTATATTACAATTGGATTCCCCTTAATCAAAGACTCTCATATCTTCTCAAGTGAGACAATTCACACCCTTTATTAGAGATATCGTGTGTATACCATAAGTAACACATACCCCTCATAGCTTATAGTGTGCCCTGTAACTAACTGGTCAAGCTAGTTACCGTTGGCCCCAATCAACTTTATCATAGATTTGATTAATGTCAAACTCCAAGGAAACTATCACGACTTAACCACCCCTCTTTTTCATAAACTTTAATAAGGGGAATTATATTAAAAAAAATTCACAACAATAGAGAAAAATTATTCCTTGTTAACATCTTATTGTAATCTACCGATTTTGGTTACCTACCGAATTGTTAGCATCCAATTCAAAAATAATATTTTTCAAACCCAAAGAATCAATCCTCTTCATAAATACGAGACGGCCACAAGCCTCTCTTCTACTACTGATATGTGAGGTTGTATTCACTTAGATTTCACCTAAACTGGGTTTCCCTTTAAATTTCTTATACATATATGCCAAAATCATAGCTCATGCTTACGAGAAAAATGAGTCATTCACATTCGAATTTAAGTTCCATTTCGAAGATGGCTACCACGACGAGACCATACTAGTGGGTGTAGATGGAATGACTGGAGACGAGAATTGCGATCTAGAATCCACTTGTCAAGAACCATTTTATCTATCCATAACATGTGGATTGAGGAATCAACTTTACCCTTCCCAAAATGTTTGTTTTGCATTGACCAAAAGCTAAAAAAAATAATTTGGGAGCAGTTGAGGGATTCCATAACTGCAACGAGAAATTCCAAAAGATAGTCAGAATGGACTAATTGATAATCAACAAAATTCCAAACACATGTTTCCTTCAAACATTTTTCACTATTTGGGGACTTGAAAAAGGTATGTTGGATAGTTATAATCTCTTTATCGTAGAACACACACATAGTAGGAAATTTCATACTTTCACCTTGTAAATTTTCCCTAGCAGGAATACAATTTCTACCAAGTCTCCAAATGAAACTCTTCAGTCTAGATGGAACTTGAATTTTCCATATTAGATTATCTTTTCTAATACCTCATAAAGGGGTTACATAAGTGAGATTCTCCATATTCAAATTGCATGCATGTTTTTTTTATTCAACCTAGAAATGATTTCATCCTCATAGATCAATTGGAAGAGATGAGTTGTTGAAACCGTATCTGGATCATTATGAGTGAATTGGGATCACACCAAGTTAGTATCGCAAACCTTCCAATTTGGTAGGAGTCCATGCTAAGTAATTTATGTTTGCTAGAATGTTTTGGATAGGATGAGTACACCTATTAGTATATCTTAACATAGGATAACCTCGAGCATGAGTGTTAGTAATTATACTATATATATTCTACCTATAGCCTTCTCTCAACAATGTTTGTGAACTCTAAAAGCTCCTCTAACAATAGCTTAGATTTCGGCCCACACGACACTCCAATAATGACCCCTTGAAAAGTATTTAACTTTGATAATGTGTTAAAGATGAGCATTATGGCTTATTAGAAATTTCAATCTTACTTTCCAACCATTTGCAAATTGAAAGCTTTAAGATGACAAAAACACATTCTTTGACATTAACTTTGTTGTAAGGTAATTTATCCCTGGATAACCACATAGTACCTTCCCTACCTTCCACACGTTAACCCGACAAAAAACTATCTATCATCCTCTATATTTTCATCCCATAGAAGAAGGAAGAAGAGAGAGGTGTGTAGTATAATATGAGATTGATTAAACAATGGGCTTGAGGATCTACCGACTTGCTCTAGATAAGGATATTCCTTTTCAAGATTGTAACTTTTGCCAAACTTTATCAAGTATATATTGGAATGTGACCTTTTTACTTCATCCTACTATAGAAGATAAGCCTAAATACTTTATATTGATCATGGGAGCCACTCTCTGATTTTTAGAATGCCATAGAGCCTTTTATATACGGAAAAGATTCTTTTTTTTTAGAATGTGTGCTTCTTGAGTGTCCGCCTTGAAAATAAAATTGTCTTTAAAAAGAAGATGCAGAGATACAATAGGTACACCATGATACAAATGATAGTTGAGAGACCTTAACACAAATGATAAGAAAGAAAGAGGGAAATGATCCCTTTTGCCTACAACCTCCACAAAACATAATAGGGTTCACAAAAATTTATCATATCACATACTTTACACATTAAGTAATCCACTAAATTCATTTCATAAGGAGTCCTAAGTTTTCTAAAATTCTCCGGAGAGATAGCCCCAATCAACTTTATCATAGATTTGATTAATATGTCAAACTTCAAGGCAAATTTCACCACTTAACCACCCCTTTTCCATAAACTTTAATAAGAGGAATTATATTAAAAAAAATTCATAATAATATGAGAAAAATTATTCCTTGTTAACATCCTATTGTAAGCGTAGACTTCAAAAAGATTTATTATGTAGACTCGTATTTGGGGTAGTATGGTCCAACTGAAAGTGGTCATTAGTCTCTCATTGTATTCAAAAGCTTTTGTTCAAATCATAATGTGGCTGCCCATTCTTTTATTCTATCCCCCCTTCACACGGCTCGACTACAGAAAAGTCTATTGGTAAAACTTAGTTATGGGGGCCACATTAACGTAATGCACATTGCAAGTAGCCAAATGTAAACATCAAATAGTTTATGAACAAAAATACGTGAATCTCTTAATCACGTTTGCGCATTGTATTGTTAGACACTAAATATGTGTATCTCTTTCAATTATCTTTTGATTGGTTCAATTCCAGTTGGTAAATATATGTAAATCTTAATTAATATAGACCCCAAGAAATTTTTTAGTTTGTTTTTGAATATTTCTTGCATGCTTTTCTTGTTTACGTGAATCATACATTTTACACAAGTTATTTGTTTTAGTTAACAACCGTACTGGAAGTGTTTTGTTTTATTTTTTCTGGTCAAATGTGTTGGCAGTGTTGATTACAAGTGTCTATCAAATTCATGAGATTCTTTTCCTTCTAATGATATACCCTTAATTAACCGTAGATAAAATATTTTCAAAATTTGCCTTATTTATGCCAGACAAAATAGGGCACGGGGTCATTTTACCTTTAGTGCAATGCACGAAACTATCCTATATTATGAAAAGATAAGTTTGGTACAAGAAAATTTTGGGGTCAAATGCAAATTATTAAAATTTACCTAACTATCATTGGTATTTATAACGGAAATTGTTGGTAAAAACTAAATTTACACACTTATTATTTATCAGATAAATAGTTTCTATCGAGAACATAATTATTTATTGGGTCTTGTTAACGAGTGTTCTAAGGGCACTCTTTAAGGTTTCCCAATTAAGAAATTATTCTTTGAAAAAGTTTAGCACTTCAATTTCCGATGCATTAAATGCACAACTTCCCATAAAAATTTACTATTTAAAGTCCTTAAAGAATGTCCTAAGGCACTCGTTAATATTTCCCTTATTTTTTTAAAAAAATATTTGTTTATGGAACATTAAAGACAATATTTTCAAATTGAAGAGTGAAAGATTGTGGTAAAAAAAATCCTAATCAAAATCTGAAGTGTGTGACTAGAAATAAAAACTCGGATCAAGTAAATGGAGAAAACAATTTAAAAGTTGAATATTGATACTATATTAATAAAAAAAATAGTTTATGTATTCATCTTAAAAAATAATTGATATTGTACCAAAAAATAATTAATATTATTTATTTTTATTTTGATAACACGAGGGTTATTTTGAGAACATAATATCAAAAAACAAAGGCATATCAAGCATAGTTTTAATAAAAATGAAAATATTAATTGCTCAAAACATATCGTATACTTTATCCTATAAAAAAAAAAATTATTACTTTAAACAACACTTGAAAATTAGATGTAAGATTTAGTGTATAATGTGTTGCCAGCATATAATATCATATAGAAAGGTAAAACAATCATGCACTAAAACTACAAATTATATTCATGAATGTTCACCAAATATATCAGTGTGTAACATCCACACATAGTTAGATTTTTTTAACTAGTGATAAAAAATTAATACAGCAATAAGTATAATTCATAGAAGATGAAATCGGTACAGTAAATGTTATAAAATAAGGTCTGAAAGGGTAGAGACAAGTTGATTCTCTGTTTCGTAAAGTTATTAATAATAATGAGTAAATAACAGAAGCAAAAGGTATTAGAGGATGAAAAGATGAAAACATTAATTAAAAGTTAGAGTACTCAATTAAATTATATTCTTTTATACAAAGAAGGGGTGTTCCAAATCAAAATATTATTATCATTCATTATTTATTATTTATTAATTTATTTATATTTAACATTTTTTTTATTTTCTCACTCCTCTTTCCCTCTCCAACTTACTCTGTTTGATTCCAGCATTGACTATACTTTGTGTCTTGTGAGGCATTCTGTGTGTCTTTTAATGACATTTTTGTCATTTCATGTTCATGTTTTACATAATTATCATATAATAAAATGAATGTAAGAACAGAATTCATACAAAGTTTTTACGTGTAGTCTTCATTTTAGAGATTCTGAAGATTCTGTTTATAAATACTTTATAGTGACAAAATCTCATATATTATATGAAATTTTAATTTTTGTAACTATAGTGAGATTCATAACAACCCAAAAAAATCTTCTTAAGGAATTGTGTGCTGGATACTTGTATTTTCAATATTACTGTCCATTAGTTATTCAACAGTTTCCATGTACAAGTCATTCATTTCATCATTTAAAGCAGGTCCATCCAATCTTTCATGCTTGAAGCGTGTTACTATTTTTATTCTTTTATATCATAAGTTGTAACTTTATATAATAATGTTGCAGTGGCTAAGGTGAGGATTGTGTTGAAGGGATTATAGCATATTGGAATTGTTTAGAATTAAACAATGGGTTAATACAGAAATGTCTATGATTGCTTTTGGATTTTGATGATTTCATGCAAAATCCAACATAAGTAAAATAGAGTCTGCAATATTCCTAAACAGTAGAATTAAGCTCAATTCAGATAATCAAGCAAAGGAATTTCTTCAGATGAATGAACAACAAAACAACAGGTATGATCCTCTATTGGCTTTCTCCTTTCTCTTTGATGAAATCCACTGTGATTAGGAATAACAATAACATTGTTTACAGTTGGATATTGTATATGAACTGGTAAAATGATATTAATAGATGATTAATATTTGCTTAGGCATGAAATGTAGATAGTTTGGCATGTATAGATAAATGGTATTGAGTAGGTAGGAGGCTGGTTTAGTGTTGGATGCATAATCCCATCTTATGACTCCCAAATTACCATTTTCCCTTATATGTCTATCATTCTTGGCATTTCTCAATTCTAATTGATTCTTTTACATGCCATGTTTTATTTCTAGTAATATCATCTATAGGCATTATTGTTAATGTCACATGAAGTTGCATTTTTCTCTTAATTTGTCATTTCATTGGAATGTTAAGATCTATATAGCTTGAAGCTAATTGCAGTGAGTTTGGTAGTTAGTAGTAACACTAGATGTTGTTTTTACTGCTGAATCCATTTGTTGGCATAATGAATTAGTGTTGCCTCAGACGTAGAACAAGGTCGTAATAATACGGTATTGAGGATGAAAGGCGTAAACAAGTTAAATAGTTTTTTCATTAGAGACTGAAAATCAAACAGATTATTTTAAGCTAGCTCGTTAAACATAGGCATAGCTCTTCCTTCATGCTATACACCAAAAATACAAAAGTTGCTTAGTAGCACATTGATACATAGGATAACCAAGTTTAGTAATAATGTTTTTCAGTGGGGATTCAAAGTTATTCCTTTAGACTACATGTATTAGTTTGCTAGGGGAAAGAGAATTTTATGGTTTTTATTTGCTTGATTGATATTTCCCAGTCATATAATATTTTCTTGGACATTCCATTTGAATGTGTTTGTCTGTTGTCTCCATATAATGAGTCATCATATATAATTAGGTTTGTACTAGTTGAACATCAGTACTTGAGCTACAATATTAGCATATAGGTATTAGGCTAATGTTTTATAAAACACCTATCATATATTAATAGTTTCCCCTATAATATCCACAGATACAAGTGAAAGCAAGATTGTAATATGGGACCTGTAATATTGTTTCTAACTTGCAGGATTTCAATAATGAACTTCGGACAACAGCTTTTGGGTCAAGATGGGAACCAATTTCAAACGAACGGTGCGTGGGTACCTATCACGCCTGAGAAGCCCATTCAAATAAGATCTAACACAGCATCAGACTGGCAAGCAGACCAAATGAGAAGAGCGAATTATCAAGAATTTCCTGTACCTGGAAGAGACTACATGAACGAGACGCTGATGCATTACCATGGAGCATATCAGAATCCCCATCCGATAGCGCAAACAGGTCAAATTGGAGAGTACAACAATTTTGGCGGCATCTCAGTCAATAGAAACAATGTTGGCAATCACATTGCAGGCTCCTACAATCAGGCACAGCATTATGAGAGCAACGGATTTAACAATAAAACATTGGAACTACTGCTCAAAAAGAATGCAACTGGTATAGCTACTGCTAACATGAATTTGGATACAAGTATCAGCATGGCAGCAAGCAATCCACTGCTGCCAAAATTTTATCCTCAGTCTAGCAGTGATGCGAGTTATTCCTACACAGCTTCAAACATGGTGTATACAGAAGCAAATAAACTTCTCACTCCAAATAGGAATTTTGAATTTAGTGGCAGCAACACAGACAATTTGGTCAACAATAATATTCACTGCCCAGTCTCAAACCAACTGAATGGCATCTTCTCTGAAGTATCCTATGGTAAATTCTTTTCTTCAGTATTTCAAATTCAGATATATATTAGAGTGCTTACAATGTCTTTCTAATTTTATTTTAATTGAAACACATTGAAGTTTGGACAACCGAATCAGAAACATGCTAAACTGTTCAATTGCATGTCATATCTAGCCAAACAAACTTATAGGTAATATTATCACCAAATTAATGCAAAAAATGATAATAAGTTAAATCTCTAAGAATTTTTTACGACCTATAACAGTTAATTTGCGTAAAGAAGTAATTTTTTATATGCCTATTTCTTAGGATTTAGGTTGGGTCAAACTCAACCTTACAAAACCAGCTTGCAAGATGAGGGTTGACCAAGCTTTATAACACTACACTGACCATATTTCTAGGAAATGTGGAACTAAACCCACCCCTTCGCACCCGACAGGCCGACACAATGAAGGTGTTGGAGGCTGCAATGAAGGCAACCCAATTCCGCAATTAGGCGGCTAGGGGCGGACCGCAATGAAGGCGGAATTTTCAACACACCCCTTCACGCTCGGGCCCAATTAGCCTGTAGTATGGACGATACAGTAAGCCCATAACAGATCTAGGATAGACTCTGATACCATCTTAGAATTTGGGTTGGCCTAACTCAACCTTACGAAACTGGCTTGTAAGATGAGGGTTGCCCAAGCTTTATAAACAGGTCATATCTCTAGGCAGTGTGGGACTAAATTCACCCCTTCACACCCAACACAAGGAAGGTGAGGCGGAATTTCCAACACTATTATATCAGTAAATCAAGGAAAATACATTTCTACTGTTATTCCAATAATCGAACTTGTGCAGCAATGCAATGAAAGAGGGAGCAAAAAAATAAAATCAGTTTCAATACAGTTTCACATTCACAGTTACCCAAAAGAAATTTCAACATTCATCATTATGATGATAGTAATTATTTTTACAATTATTAAAAAATAAAACCATGGACTTGTAAACATTGATCATGAATGCAGACAATAGTTTTATTCATTTATTTTAGTCATTTCTTAACAAAGTCATGGAAATAATAACCTTTGAGTTACACGGTAAGCAAAAATGAGAAACTACGATAAAGATTTTGATGTTACAAACACAATGATCCCATTTCTTTGTTGTTTAAACAATACCTTCATTCATCAGTTACAAATTTTATGCATCAAATTGGTGAATGACAAAAACTGCTTCTACAGGTCATACTTTCCCTGAGCATTATATGAACTGTGTGCCAAATGCAGAAGCTCATGCTACCACTAGTTTCACCAACTACCTCCAATCAATACCAGAAACAGTGGATCAGCTCAAGTTTGTGGAAAACCAGATTTGTCCTGTTCCAGATTACACGGTAGCTGAAAGCACAAGTCATGAGAAAGATTTTGTTCCATGCACAGAGAACGAAATCCAAGAATATAGTGATGGGCTTCTACAGCAAATTGTAGATTCTTCATCAGCAATCTCTACAACACAGGGGGATCAAAATGCTTCTGTCAGCAACATCTGTGACAAGGGAAGTAATGAGATATTTGACCTGAACAAGACACCTGAGCCGAAATTACCTAGGCGCAGAAAGCATAGGCCAAAGGTAATTAGAGAGGCCAAGCCCAAAAAAAATACAAATCCTGCAAGTCAAAAGACAGAGATTAAGGAAACCCCGCGCAGAAAAAGAAAGAATGTCTCAGAAACTGCAGCAACACCGAAGGCAGATGTCATAAAAGACATTTGTGATTCAACTGCCGCAACTACAAAATCCTGCAGGAAAGCTCTAAATTTTGACTTAGAAAATAGTTCAAATGAAAGCCAGAGCAGCAAGGTTTTTCAGGAAGAGATGCATAGTGGAGCAAATAAGAAGTACAATACAAACTCAGCTTTGACGATCAGCCAGCAGGATGAACTTTCAGTAGAAAACCAGCAACCCAGGAACACAAATGATATTACACTTCTATTGGAAGGAAAGGTAACAAATTGTTTCTTGTCGGAAAGGGAATCAACCATAACCTTGTCAGAAACTACAGAACAGCAGATAGCAAGATTTTCAGTCACTGAGAAAGGTTCAGCACAAGGAAATTCTGGTTTAAGGGAGGAAAGGAATAGTGGATGCATGCAGCAATACATTAATGCAAATGAAACTGGCAACACTCTCTTACAATCAGAAACATGTTTTGAGAACAGTCAGGAAACAGGGGAATTGATTTTTGAAAATATGTTCCAGTTGCCTAACATTCTATCCAATTCCACTGAAGCAAAGGGTTCCAAGAGAAAGTATTCCAAAAGCACCAAGAACCAACATAACTCAGCCAGAAATCCACTTGGTACTTCCTTGTGCCAAGAGATTTCACAAGTGGATGGAAATTTCAAAGGTGCAACTCTTGCCACAGGTTTGTTAAAAAATAAAAGGAAAAGAACTCAAAATAAACTCCAATCCAAAGTTTGCAGAGGATCTTCCAGCCAAATAAAGCCTAAAGATGATTCACAGAAAGTAAGAAAAAAAGAAAAAAAGGGGGTTCAATCACATAATGAAGTAATGCCAAACAGCTGTATTGAAAGCAGCAGTAGACTTGTAGAGAAGCAAAGCAGTGGAGCCAGCACCTGTGATTCCTTTGCTATCTCAGGTAATGCATGTTTGATGAAGGAAAAAACTTTTCAGTAAAAACAAATAATGGTAATTATCTGTTTCTTGATTTTCAGGGGAACCACACCAGATACATTCCTCCCTGGTAGACAACATAATTTGGCAACTGAATAGTCTCAGTCTCAATGAGGGCAACACATCAGAGAGGGAAGAACAAAAAGCACTTGTCCCGTATAAGGGAGATGGTTCTATTGTACCCTACAAGGAATTTGAATTTGAAAAGAAACATAAACCAAGGCCTAAAGTGGACCTTGATCCAGAAACAGAGAAAACCTGGAAGCTGTTGATGGGGATCGAAGGAAGTGAAGACCTTGAAGGAACTGACAAGAAAAAGGAGAAGTGGTGGGAAGAGGAAAGAAATATATTCCGTGGACGGGCTGATTCCTTCATTGCACGGATGCATCTTGTTCAAGGTAAAAAATATCAAATTTAATGCCCAAAACTTGCTGATATTATGCCTCTGGTTCTCTTCAATTTATGGTGTTTGACACTAAAATTGTCATTACAATGTCATATATATATAAATTCAAATGTGTTGGAATTACAGGTTTTGGTAGGATACTGTACTGAATATATGATAGAATACCTTAATTCTTTAACTAATAATAGGTCAAGTATTAGCACTACTAGCAAAATCACATGTCCACATAAACAATAAGACTAATAACCTTAATATTATAACAACATGAATTCTAACGGTTTATTTCGAAGTTGGGAGGGGAGGAACTGATAGAAAAGGGAGGATAGTCCCTCACCTTTCATGGGGGTATACTTTTCCATGTAAGACTAAAAATAGAGAACTCAAAATATGTATGGAGGGAAGAATTTGGAGGCTTTTGGAGAGCTTTGAAAATTTTCCCAAATCCTTTTCTACTTTTTATAATACTCTCAACAAAACACTTTCTCAAACAAGGTGAGGGATTATCCTCCCTTTCCCTTCACTCCCCTCTCCCAAAGACCTACCATTTCTTTCCCTCCTAACTATCAAACAAAGCTTAATGAATGGTTTACTTAAAAGTGTGAAAATAGGCAAATGCACAGGGTTAAAAATTGACAATAAAACTCTTTATATTTAATTAGCACCCCTTCGACAGCGGGCTTTGACATTCAAATAGGATAAACAGCAAAAGCAGAAGCCAGCAATTTATTGAAATTATTCACTTGATTGCTAAATTGTTCATTTGTCAGAATATATTTGTAAAGAAGATATACCTCTACTCTACTATGCAGGAGATAGACGCTTTTCAAAGTGGAAAGGATCTGTGGTTGACTCGGTGATCGGTGTTTTTCTCACTCAGAATGTCTCAGATCATCTTTCAAGGTAAATTCATATATTAGCATATTAGGTTTTTCCACTTTTCACCACTTGGGATGTTTTGCCAAAATTGCCAATGGTAGTACAAAATGTTTTGCAAACCCCACAAAAACATTATGTTTCATTCTTCTCTTTGCAGCTCTGCCTTTATGTCTTTAGCAGCAAGGTTTCCTCTCAAATCAAAAAGCAGCCAGAGAACATATGATATTGTTGTCACAGACCCATCGGTTGAAGAGCCACAACACTGCATAGTAAACCCAGTTGACACAATAGCATCATATGAAAGAGGAACATTAAATCCACCAACCTACTATATCGACTTTGAGATGCCACATCCTACAGGAGAGTATTGGAGAGGCAGGGAAACTTCAAGGATAAATGAGAGCCTAATACAGCCAAATAATCATAGCTCAGAGGAAGAACTCTTATCATCACAAGATTCTCTTGATTCCTCAGTTACTCAAGATACCCGAATTAGATCCAGTTCAAAATCAGAAGTATGTAACACTGGGCGTGAACCCAGCAGGGATCAGTTCTTAACTTCAACAAAATCTTTACAGGTAGGAAAGGCCACTTTGTTTCAGGAATTTTACCATAGTGTAAACGGAATATCACTATTTGACGAGAGTGCCAATGGAAAGCTGCAACAACAACATGTGAAACAAAGTTCAAGAGTAGGCAGTAATGATATTCACAGTTTCCACTCAGCATCTGGTCATCCCTGCAGCTTTGGTTATCCACAAAAGCAACAACTACCTGTAGGTCCTCCAACAGACTATGAGTCATATTACTCATACATACAGGGTTTGGACACGTTTCAAATGAATGGTGAGGAGTTTTCTTGGCCTGAAACTGTTTCCGTACACAGTGAATTTCAAGACAACAATTATATGAGATTTGGCATCAAGGGAGTAGGAGATAGTGTGGATAAACCCGCTGAGATGCAGCGTGGAAATGGAACATTAGGGTCTCCAGAGTTACCAACTATGAACCCTTATGGACCATTAAGCAAGCATTCAGTCCCTATAGGAGATACTTCTCAATCCATATCCCATACAAATTATAATCAACCTCCACCTAACCATCACTTTGTGAGTCAGAAAACCTTCCAGTCAGAGGGCGGAACATATGCAGAATCATCAAATACTTCTCACATATTGGGCAAAGATCATGCAGAGAACGATCACAGCAATACACTTACGCATGCAGAAGAAGTTTTTGACAGTGAAAAAATTATATCCACGGAGCAAGTATGCTCTGATAACATTCAAGCTAAACCAAAGGCAGGGAAGCAAGTTTATTCTACAGGCAAAAAAGACAAAGATGGAAAACTCAAGGTTCGAAAGGCAAGAAAAACGAAACCTGAGGCCAACAAAAAGCCTGCAGAAGACTGGGACAAACTAAGGAAGGACGTACAGGAAAAAGGGGTAAAGATAGAAAGAAGTGTAGATACAATGGATTCACTGGACTATGAAGCAGTAAGATGTGCTTCTGTTAAAGAGATATCTGATGCTATCAAAGAACGAGGGATGAACAACATGCTAGCAGAACGAATCAAGGTATGTTCTCCCACTCAAGTTTGTAGAACACTGAATTTTAACTAAAATAAAATAAGTTGAGATATAGGACTTTTATTGTATTTCAGGAATTCCTGAACAGACTGGTTAGAGAACATGGAAGCATTGACCTTGAATGGTTAAGACATGCCCCCCCTGATAAAGTAAAGTAAGTAAAATTCTTTTATCACCATTAACCAATGTCCTTAAACCCTATCCAACGAAAGTTTCTATTTAGCAAACACTTCCCGCCAATAACAGATATAATGCAAATTAACCATGTCCTTTCTACATGTTTTCATATACAACATCAAATGCAGGGACTATCTTCTAAGCATGAGAGGGTTAGGGTTAAAAAGTGTGGAATGTGTACGGCTTCTGACACTTCATCATCTTGCTTTCCCAGTAAGGCTAATTTGAAATCTATTTCCTTCTTACTAACATGCAAATCACTAAAAACTCTTGCAATAACATGTTGCTATGCTCATGCCTTGAAGGTTGACACCAATGTTGGAAGGATAGCCGTGAGACTTGGATGGGTCCCTCTCCAACCACTTCCTGAAAAACTACAAATACACCTCCTTGAATTGTAAGTATCTTATGCCACCCAGTAAGAAGATAAAAATATCAGATAGAAACATCTAACTACTGTGCCGTGCAGGTATCCAGTGCTGGAGTCTATTCAAAAGTATCTTTGGCCAAGATTGTGCAAGCTTGATCAAAGAACCTTGTAATATCATAACTTCCATGAAATCTGCAAAAAATATTTTACTGCTTTATTATGCTAGCTGAATCTGTAACTAAGATATATATAACTGGAATGCAGGTATGAGCTACACTACCAGATGATTACATTTGGAAAGGTATGGATAGTTTCTTTCTACGTTCAATATGGTATTCACGAAAACATAGCTTTGGAACTAGCTTTGCTTCACAATCTTGAGATAAGAAGTTAAAAGTAATTCATGTTCAAAACATGCAGGTTTTCTGCACAAAGAAAAAACCAAATTGCAACGCATGCCCAATGCGAGCAGAGTGCAGACATTTTGCCAGTGCTTTTGCAAGGTTAGCTACTCAGTATGTTAGTTGCATTGCATACTGCCATGAACTCAATGCATGTGAAGTTCAATATTAACCCATTTCATATTCTTCAAACAAAATAATCAAATCACCAAAGTCTTTAAAATTGCATCTAAAACTTTAAAGGCATAGCCAGTTCAAAAGAACAAAGGCCAACGTGTAAAAATAGAATAAAATAACCATGTCAGTTTAATGAGTTGTTTCTTTCAATTACATTATTATACTATGAAGTGCATGAGGGGCATACTATATTTTCATAAGACTAACCCTTTCAGTACAGTGCACGGCTTGCCTTGCCAGGACCAGAAGAGAAGCAAATAGTGAGCATGCCAGTTTCCATTGCAGATGAGAGAAACCTTCCAAATTTGAACCCAGTGATCCTACCTCTCCCTGGGAACAACACGAGCATAGAAGCAAGTCGTCAAAGTAGGCAGTGTGAGCCAATCATTGAAGAACCAGCAACACCAGAACATAGTACGGAGGCATTAGAAAGTGACATTGAGGACTTCTTTTGGGAGGATGCTGATGAAATTCCTACTATCAATGTCAATCTCGAAGTGTTCGCAAAGAGTTTACAGAACCATATGCAAGAACATGAAGGTGACCAGTCTAAGGCCCTTGTTGCCTGGAATCCACAGTCTGCTTCTATCCCTACACCAAAACTGAAGAACGTCAGCCGGCTAAGAACAGAACACCTAGTGTAAGTACTGGCATTGCTAACATCAGCAAACAACCTTGCTATTAAAACATAGATCTAACGAAAAATTCTAATAGTTTTCTTCTCTTTTTTTTTGTTCAAATTGAGCAACCTATAAGTGGCATAGAAATATTAACTCTGATTTTCATTTGGACTATTGAGTGAATTTAAAGTTAAGCAACCTAAATGCAGAAACTAATCATCATCCACGGCCTTGCAGGTCCTGAATATAATTATATCTTTACATTTTCTAAATTTTTTAGATTAAGTATTTTGGAGATGCAAAGCATTTGGATATTCTTGCTCAAAATTTAAGTTCAAATAATAAGTTTTTGTCGGACCTCTCTAATTTCTAGACCTAGAAATTTTATTTCTAGAAGACTTTCTTAAAAGACACCACTATCGTCATAAGTAAACTCATTGTAAATGCCTTGACTCTCTGACTATATGACTGATCTGTTTTTCGAATGAAAATCTAAATGATGCTTTCTAACATCCACTGATTGATGCAGATATGAACTTCCAGATTCACACCCTCTGTTGGAAAAGGTTGGTTATTCTTTTCTTTGTACTGAAACGCACAGTTATCAGTTTTGGAGACTTTTTTATATTTGTTTGGTTGCTAAAATTTACAGATGGATAAGCGGGAGCCTGATGACCCAAGCCCATATCTTCTAGCAATATGGTCACCAGGTTAGCAGATGATTCTTGTAATAATCTCAAATAATAATTAACATATGCAAACAGACAAATTGAAAAGCAAAGCGGAAGCATAGGCTGTTATCAGAAAATAGTATTAAGCATAGGCAAGATCATTACTATGTATATGCTAGGTCAAAGTCAGATAATCGTTCGTAACCATATTTATGATTTATGACATTTGAATATTAGGTGAGACTGCAAATTCCATTGAACCACCACAAAGGAAGTGCGGAGACTCAACCAGCCTGTGCAATGACAAGACATGTTTTTCATGCAACAGCATTAGAGAAGCTAATTCACAGATTGTGAGAGGAACACTTCTGGTAATGATTAATTTGTGGATACAAACAGGATGATGAAAGACACTATTTTCTAGCCTTATATTTATTTAATAACTTTCACAAATGTTATCTCATATACAGATACCGTGTCGAACAGCACAAAGGGGAAGTTTTCCACTGAATGGAACTTACTTTCAAGTTAATGAGGTGAGTGTAATCAAGGTTTTCTTACTATTCCGGTCACCTTAACAAAATAACCTTATTTTAAGTTTCAACACTCACCACCAAGGGTCTATAAAACCTCTTTTTTTGTGATGAAGTTATTTGCGGACCATGCATCCAGCGTTAAACCCATCGATATCCCTAGGGAATGGATATGGAATTTGCCAAGGAGGACGGTATACTTTGGAACCTCTGTATCGTCAATTTTCAAAGGTAGGAAAAAAAAACTCAACATGCTCATCTACTAATATCTATTTCTATTCTAAACGAGTTTGGGCGAGAAATTAAAAGTACTGACTAAAAACAACTCGTGGCTACTAGGTCTTTCAACTTTAGAAATTCAGCAATGCTTTTGGAGAGGTATGCCGACTATTTTAAACCATTTCAATTCGTTGCCTTTAACATTTTCAAATCTTGTGATGCTTATTAACTAACATTTTGATACTTCCTTGATTACAGGATTTGTTTGTGTTAGAGGATTTGATCAACAGAAACGCGCACCTCGTCCGCTTTTTGCCAGATTGCATTTTACAGAAAATAAATTGGCAAAGTCAAAAAAGTGAAAACAAAGAATAAGCATAATTTTGAATCTTAAACTATTCTTTTGTCTTACATGCAAAAAAGTATACAAATTTTTTCTGTTTAGGATGTGAATTCTTGCAACTGGAGGCATTGGCTTGTATATTATTCAGCAATTGTGAACTATTGCATTACTATTATCATCAATAGAGAAAGATTGAACTCGTTACCTGAACCAATTAAATGTGATTGAGTTTGAACGGTTTGGTTTGGTTTGGTTTACCGGAACCGCTGTACACCGCTGTTGTTTGAGGAATTCAGAAATGCATCATGGGATTTAGCTTTCGTATAAGAAGATTACTCATTCTAGTTTTTTTTTTTTAAATTGGTTCTTTGTGTGCTAAAAGTGATCTAAGTCAAAAAAAATTAAATTTTTGTAACAAATTAATCCTTTTTTCATTCAACTTTACTTGAAAAGCCCTTTACATGACACAAAACAGGGTTTGGACTAGGCATCAAACCTCAACATTGTCTCCACTCCAACTCTGATGGAAGAGACCGTTAAAGACAATGAGGTGAAAGATCCAAAAAAAAATGTTTATGACACAAAACATAATTTATTTATTTATATACTTTTTTTTTTTTATTGTTTCACCATTCAATTTTAAGGGGTGTATTGGATTAAGATTTTAAAAGACAATTTAAAAAAAAAAAAAGAGTCTCGTGAATTATAAAAAACTTTGCAAGATTGAATGACTTTTAAGATCTTAAAAGACTGTCGAGATTTACAATTTGAGTTTCCAATTATTTATATCATAGATTTGGAATGATTATAGATTTATAAGATTTCAAATGACTCTATGAATTTTAAGCATCATTGAAGATAAATGATTATGTTACGGATAGGGCTGACAATGAACTGAACCAACTCGATTAAAGTTCATAATTCGATTTGACAATTCATTCATGAACCAAATGAGCCGAACTTGAGTCGAAAATTAAGTTCGTCAACTAATTGAGTTGAACTTGAGCTATGTGTAGTTCGACTCGTTTGGTTCACGAGATGACTCGATTATATATATATATATATGGGTTTTGCTAGAAGACACCCTTTATGAAGGTGTCTTTTAGCAAGTTAGATAATTTTAAATTTATATAGAATTGATTTTACACAATTAGATAATTGATCATGTATATAATACTTTAAAAACTAAGACAAACACTTAGCAATAATAGGGTAAAAATGAACTACTTTAAAATAGTCCTGCATCGAAACATGCATGAAAAATGGAGGATACGATTATCTATAGTAATAGAAACATATGACATAAGAAGGCAATATTGGATTTGGTGGATGCATACTAGTGTTAATTACTATGTGTAATAATAGCTAAATTCTTTGACTTTGAGTTATCTGGTTCAAGTGACTTTACTCATTTCCATACCTAAAGTTATATGCTTTGATCAAACGAATTGAACCTAATGAGCCGAACCAAATTGTTCGTGAACTTTAAACGAGCCGAACTTGAGCTGAAAAAAAGTTTGTGTCAAACTCGAACCGAGGTTCGAATCGAGCCAATTGTTAACGAGTCGAGTCGAGTTCATACATGTTCGATTCGACTCGACTCATTTCCAGCCCTAATTACGGACTAAGCATCAGCCCATGTTGCTGACCCAACATGCAACGGTCCAGTCATGCATAATCCTCGCTTGCATGAGGACTACATACGACCTATCGTGCCACACATAAGCAAGTATTCGTCGATCAAGATCGTTTATGTGATCTCTATAATATCTTTCACAAAAATAATTACATATGAGCTCCCCTAATATAAAGGTGGCTACACGTCCAATGGGGACATGTTACACATTTTTCACCACTTTCATCGACTCTTCTATCGAGATCTCTATAATATGTTTGTGGTGTCACTATAATTTCACCAGAGAACCACCTCCGTCGTGAACTAGAATTGCTATGTTGCATCATAAAATCTCTTGTGTGCTTTAAATTGATTGAATATACCTCGATATAGTATACATCATATCATTATCACTAGAAGGAGGGGAATTACTTCATTGATTTCGAATCTCGACAAAAGCTTTCGTTGATCAAGTTAAGACTTTTGCTACATATGATTGAAGAGGGTATGTAAGCTACTATCATCATAGGAAATGTAGGGTGTCGTGGGAATAAGTCAAACGCCTGTACATATGACTCAACTACCTTTAGTAAGAATACTACTCCCAAGGATGGAGCCACATATGGTTGTGTGAGTGTGTCTGTTAGTGCCTCCACAAAGTTGTGTATAATTGTTAATGAATATTACATACCTAGTAGTGATCCACATATCAATTAGATATTATATTTACCAAAAGAAAGTTTTATAAGTCTTCAACCCGTCTCAAGCAATTTTGAGGACTAAAGCAATTTCTAAGAATCACGTCTTTTTAAAATTAATATGTTTTTTAAAAAAATATTTTATGTAAATTTTATTTTTCGATCTTTTTATATGCAAAATTGCTTATTAAGTTATCATAATCAATTTTATTTAACAATTCTTTTTCAATGGATAATAAAGTCAACTTATATAATATTTGTTGAGAAATTGTCGCTCTTAGATATAATCTTATTAATTTTAATTGTGATTAAAAAAACTAATACTTTTGTGAAAATCACAAAGTTAAAAAAAAAGTCGTTGTTATCTCATTATGAGTATTGCTCCTCCTCCTCTTCTCACACGTGCATACACACACACAAACAAGTTTAAAATTTTTTGGGCGTAAAGCAAGGACTTTCCTGACCTAATGGTTGAGACAGCCCCGAAACCACTATTGTCAGTCTCCAAAACCTATACGAAAATTTCAACAAAAATGTCATAAGAAAAAATATATATACACATGAATATATTTAAAATAGAAGGCGAAATAGAAGTGAATTTTGAGGGATTTGTATGTCCTTACCAAAGTTGTTGTGTTGAATATACTTAAATTATTTGTACTGTTGCTAAGGTTACTTGTGATGATCGTGGCATCCATGCCCTCTCCGATCATATCAAGGTTTTGCTTATTGACTTGAACGTTTTCGTTGTAAAAACCTCTTTTGATGAATACGACATATCACTTCACACTAGAGTCAGGTGCTGCATTCACAACATCCATTACCCTTGTGAAATTTCTGGTACGGTCTGCATAAACTACAACATCAAAATTATATTTTGCCTCTAACGTAACATCTGTTTGTCTTTTGGGCTAACCCAAGATGGAAATTGGCCATGGCTAGAAGAATAGTCTGACATGGTGTGCTCAATTTTTGTTAGGAGATTATAAACTAACGAATCAACATTAGCGATTTTCGTTGCAATTTTGTCTTTAATTTTATCACTCGTTCCTTCAAATTGATCCATAAACGTATTTGTGTTCGCATGAATCATGTTTAACCAAGTACTTAAAGAAATTTTTATTAACCATTAGGCCTGTCTCAACCAATTTTGAGGCTAAAGCTAATTCTAAAAATCGTACCTTTTTAGAATTAATATATTTTGTAAAATATATTTTATGAAAAAAAAATCCATCTTTCTTAGATGCAAAATTGCTTATGAAGTTATCATAATCAATTTTACTTAACAGTTATTGAGAAATTGTCGATCTTAGTTAAAATCTTAATAATATTAATTGTGATTAAAAAAAATTAATACTTTTGTAAAGATTGCAAATTTTAAAAAATATCGTTGCTATCTCATTACTAGTATTGTTGCCCCTTCTCCTCTTCTCGCACGCGAATATGCACATGCGTGTGTACACATGCACACAAACAAGTTAAAAACAAAATAAAAATTTGGGCGTAAAACAAGGAGTTTACTGACCTAATGGTTGAGACAACCTCGATATCACTATTGTCAGTCTCCAAAACCTATACAAAAATTTCAACAAAAAAGTCATAAGAAAATATAGACATGAATATATTCAAAAGGGAAGGCGAAATAGAAGCGAATTTGGAGGGATTTGTATGTCCTTACCAAAAGTTGTTGTATTGAATGTACTAAAATTATTTGTACTGTTGCTCGAGTTACTAGTGATGATCGTGGCATCCATGCCCTCTCCGATCATAACAAGGTTTTGCTCATTGACTTCAACATTTTTTTTTGTAAACACCTCTTTTGATGAATATAACATATCTCTTCACACTAGAGTCAGGTGCTGCATTCACAACGTCCATTACCTTTGTGAAATTTTCGGTACGGCCAGCTGCAACTACAACATCAAAAATCTGTTCTGCCTCTAGTTGCAGCAGCTGTTTGTCTTTTAGGCTAACCCAAGATGAAAATTGGCCATGGTTGGCAGAATGGTCTGACATGGCGTGCTCAATTTTTGTGAGGAGATTATAAACTAGTGAATCAACATTAGTGATTTTCGTTGCAATTTTGTCTTTAATTTTATTACTCGTTTCTTCAAATTGATCCATGCACGTATTTGCGTTCGCATGAATCAGGCGTAACCAAGTACTTGGAGAAAGTTTTATTAACCATCAGGCCCGTCTCAACCAATTTTGAGGCTAAAGCGAATTCTGATAATTATGTCTTTTTAGAATTAATATTTTTTTTAAAACATATTATGTAAATCTTATTTTTTGATCTTTTTCAAATGCAAAACTGATTATAAAATTATCATAATCAATTTTATTTAACAATTATTTTTCAATGGACAACAAAGTCAACTCATATAATTTGGGTCATTCATATGAAATAGAAGGCTTGGCTCTGATAATAAAATAGGCCCCCAGTAAATTAAAAACACAATTTTTTTAAAAAAATTCTAATCCTAGGAGGGATAGAGGAAGACCGGAAAAAAAATTGTAGAACCTAAAATTTATAAGGTATATATTAGCAACATATACTAAAATTTGTCAACATTCAACGTCCAACATATAACAAAACTAATAATTATATTTTTCAACAATGAACATATAACAAAAATTTCGACATTCAACATATACTTGCAACATTCAACAAAATTAACAATTATACACTGAACTTTTAAAAAGTAATTACTAATAAACATTAAGCAATGTATAATAAAATTTGTGTAGCTAAACTTCATCAAAAAATCAGATTCATAAGAACTTCTAAACATCAAACGAAATATAAAAATTAAGCGAAAGAAAGGTGTTGAGTGAGAAGAAAAAACTCAAACGCGTATCAAAGAAAGAAAAAGAAGAAACATATGTTTTTATTTTATTTTAGTGGAGGGTGGGTATTAGGCTTTTTTTTTTTGGCCCATGGCTTTTGGAGGCTTGGCTTGGTTGAACTGTTTGCACTCCCCCAAAGTCGGGCTTGCATATAATCTTTGTATATTGTTGATCTTCGATAAAATTTTAGTAATTGTAATTATGAATAAAAAAAAATCAATACATTTGCAAAAATCGCAAAGTTAAACCAAGTTGCTATCTCATTACTAGTGTTGTTGCTCATCCTCCTCTTCTGACACGCACATACACGCGCACACACACAAAAGTTTAAAAAATATATAAAATTATGGTGTATAGTATAGCAAGGGTTTTACTGACTTAATAGTTGAGACACTCTAGTCTATTGAGACTAGAGGACTTAGTGAAAGGAAGGCAAGTGAAGGAAATGAGAAGAATAATGGAAATTTGTATTGTGTTTTTCATTTGTAAAAGCTAAGACAGTGGTTTGTGTTTGTTTTCTGGTTTATGGATGTTGTTCGAATACATTGGTGGTTTGTCGTATGATTTTGTCTTGTTTTATGTAAGTGCGGAGAGTTGTTGTGCATCATTAATCATCAGGCTTACTCTTTTTTCTTCTACAGTAAGCCTTATAGGAAATATTACTGAATGTTGCAATACATAACACTGCAATTTCTAGCTTGTCCATCACTTTAATCGATGAAGTGTACAAGAAAGTGAACAAACATATTCTTTATGGGGGAAAATAAAATTAGTTTGTCGCAAAAAAACATATGCTCGAACTCTATAGAAAGTAAACAAAACAAATTCGTCAAAAAAGCTTCTCAAATAACTAGCTAATGATCTTCAAACATGCTTCATAAAGTGAACTCAATAGAAAGCTTCTTGCCAAAAAAAAGTTCACTTGCTAGAACTCAAAGAAGAAAGTTCAATTTGTTTTTTTGAAAAATGTATCATCTGCATATTGAAGATGAGATACGACTTCTTTCGAATTCTCAGTCTGAATCCCCTTAAAATAACCTAGTCCAACCGCCTTTTTCATCAACGCTCACCCCTTACTGCACTTGTTCTGGACACCCATTTACCAACACCAACATACTCCAAGAAAACACATGCTCTCCTCCAATCCCTCCATCGAGCATGTGTTACTATTTGTGCTCGATGGAGACATAAGCTTATGTCTTCTTTCGTAAATATTTAGACATAGTTTTGGTCCTCCTTTATATATTTTAGAGTTGGTTTTAGCCCATTATTTTCATGCGTTCACAAATTGGTTTTCCAGTTTTAAAATAACTCAATTTTGATATCTCTTATATATTTTTTGACTAAAAATGGTGGTGTAATGTGTTTTAAATGACGTGAAATACAATCTTATGATATAAAATCATCAAAGATGGATTAATTATTTACATGTTATTAATTAATTTATGAAGTTGAAATTGAAGTTTTAGGGGGTTTTCTTGCAAATTTATGAGTGTTGATCATTTCAGATCATCAGATTGTAAGTTATGCCATTTAATACACACCATATCAAAAAAAAACTGAGTCCATAAATCTAAAGGAGAGATTCCAAAACTAGGTAATTTTGAAATGGGGAAACCAATATTTCATAAACGGATAAAAATAGAGGGAGTAAAATTGTAATTGAACCAATTATTTATTTCTTTCATTTTCAATTTTATTTTCTCATATATATCCTTGAATTTGACAACAATGTGAAATTGCAAAGTTAAAATCAAGCACATGATCACATAAGATGTGCATGGTTAAAATCACAATGAGTTTTATGAAATTACGATGAAACCGTATAATTTTACTGAAGGTATAAAGTGTAATTTTTATTAAAATTCTAATGGCTCATAATTTTACTAAACTCATCCTTAATACAAACATATAAATAATGAGATTTGCTAGGATACACCCACTAGTTTTTATTAAGGTGTGTTTTAGTAAATATATAACTAAAAAGTTGTTAAATACACCTTAAGGTGAATGTTGCTAAAACACACCTTCTAAAAAATAGTGGGTGTATGTTAGCAACTCCCATAGACATTTGCTAGAATACACTCACTTTTTTTTAGAAAGTGTGTTTTAGCAAGTTATAACTAAAAAGTAGTTAAATGTACCTTAAAGTGTAGCTTGCTAAAACACTCGTACACAAAAACTAGTGGGTGTGTTCGAGCAAATCACATAAATAATATACTTGTAGTATTTTACAAAGTCACACATACATATATAATAAACAAATAAAACATCAAAACCTACAAAGTTCATAAATATGATTCATTATAGAACTCAAGCATATGCATTTGTTGTCAATAAAATTAAGGGTTAAATAAGTTTTCCGTCCCTATAGATATAACGAATTTTGATTTTCGTCCCTAAAAAATTAAACTGAATGTTTTCATCCTCATAAAAAAGTTTATTTTGTTTTTTGTCCTTAAAGTCCAATCTATGTTCATGTAAATATCAAGATTATAACTTTTTTATGTTAAAATTGTATCTATATTATGTTCGTTTATTATGTTCAACCTTTGTATATTCTTAATGTGTTCAAAAAAATTCAAAAACATGTCAAAATTATATTCATTAGGGACCAAAAACAAAATAAAAAATTTTGTGAGGATGAAAACATTCAGTTTAATTTTTTAGAGACTAAAATCAAAATTTGCAATATTTATAGAGACGAAAAACTTGTTTAACCCTGAAATTAAACAACAAATGTCAATGAGCTTACACTCAAAGTCCTACGTACACATACAAACCTATTTAAACTACTTAAAACACATGGCCTAGCTAGAGTCTCACACACCTTGTGATTTTCAATGAACCAAACTTGCAAGTCAATAACCCTTTTTCATGCTCAGAACCGAAAAACTCTGATTCATGTGCATGTGTTTTACATTAATTGTGTCAAAGGTCGTCATCATCTGTCAGCTTAAGTCCCAAACACCAAGGCCTTGTGTTTTTGACTCCACAGTCCACTGTCCTTCTTAGAGACATACTAATATCATCCCATATTTTCTTGCACTCAGCTCCATTCCTATTAAATCCCATATAAACCATCCTTTCACCTATTTCATCCCAAACACCATCATCCAAGTATCCTTTTTCTCTTACTTGATGTTCAAAACCACTCCTTAGTTGTATCAAGTTTGAAATTTCCATTTCTGTCCATCTATGAATATTATCCACACTTTCAAAAGGGTATTCATAATTTGTTGTATCATTTGCTTCTTGGCTCTTACTCTTATTTGGTGCTTCAAGTTGTATCCCAATATGTTTTCTTACAACTTCTAACAATGCAGAATCTCTTGCTTCAACCCATGCTTTTTCTTTAGCCCAAAGTTCATGAATTTCTTGATCAAACCTCATTGACTCTTTTCTCTTCCTTTCTTCTTCCTTTGATGCCATCTCCTGTTCTCTTTGTTCAACAACACTCAACATTCTCTCCATCCAAGCATCTTGAGTCTCAATAATATTTTTCATGTGAGAATCTACAATCTCCTCAACTTTACCTCTCCAACTTTTCCTTGCCCTCCTATGACCACTTTGCCTTTTCTCCTTCGACGACTTCATCGTGTGTGCAATAGTTGAGAGATCCTCATCGTTGTTTTCAGATGAGGATGTCTCAAATTCAGACGAGTTTGAGAAACTTAGGCTTTGTGAGTACTTGTGGTTATGGATCAAATTGTGATCATTGCCATTAGTATTTTCTTGGTTTATTGTGAATGTTGGAGTTTGAGTAGCAACAAAGGAAGCATTAGGGGTAATTTTGTCTAAAGTTGAGGCATTAGAGTTTGTGTTTGGTTCTCCACATATTGCTTCAAGCTGTCTGAAAAATCTATAGTGTTTACCATCTTGTCTACTAGCTTTACCTTCCTTGGTCTTCTTGTAATACTTGTACAAATTCTCAAACTTTTCTTTGCATTTCTTTCCACTTCTTTGGTACCCAAATTCCTCAGCCATTATCCTAAACAAGTAGATCACAAAGCTATTAAATTATATGTTATACACATATAAAACACCAACACAATTTGTAGCAAAAAAACATATCAACAAATTTAATTGCGATTTTAAAAAAATAAAATTGAACATAATGTTTTTTATGTTATTAATATCAGAAAACTACTGCAATCGATATTATATCAACCATATTTATTACGCCTTGTGCATACTTGAGTTGTTTTAATAAATTTAGTTGTAATTGAAACCTTGGGGTAAAAAATTGTACTAATTAATGAAGACCAAGACCACATGTTATTTTCAAACAAAAAATCAAATCAAGTGATCAGGCTGAATATTAATGTTAGTGTTTTGTACTGAAAGGATTAAAATAATGAAAACATTCTGATCTCTTCATTAATGATGTCAGAAACATCAAATATTTGCATTTGAATTAACAAAACTCCAATAGCCCTAGCTAGGTAGCTGTGCAAATTAGGTTAATAGGACTATATATACAAAACAAAGACAGGCTTTCAGTGTGAAAAATCCTTAATTTGCACCTGCAATGAATGATTTAATATCATGGAAAAAACCAGTGCAAGTAAGTATAGTCACTACACAAGTCAGTGAAAATTCTTAGACAAAACTAGAAATATATCATAGTAAAAAAGCACATGGATCTTCAGTTAGCTATAACACTTGAGACAAAAAGGAAATTATCATGGAAAAAAAAAACCTGTCATATTCAATCACAAAAGGAAATTATGCTAAAAAAAAAAAGTGAAATAAAAAGCTTGGTAAACCAGTAATTAATTAAGACACTAACATATACCTAGAAATTTCATTCCACAAGGGTGCTTTCTGATTATTCTCTCTGAACTTAGAATCAAGACGAGATCTGATTTCAAGAAGAGAAAGAGTCTCTTGTCTAGGCCATCTGTTGTTACAAGAATCAAAGTTACCAAGCCATCCTTTATCAGAAGTTTCTAAACCTACACAGAATGCAGTAGAAGCAGTAGCATGATCTGAATTAGAAGCTGCAGCAGCAGTAGCAGCTATAGTGGTATTTGTAGGGTTAACAGTGGAGGAATAGTCATAGTGGTGGTGAGTGAAGCTACTACGAGGGTAGAAAATATCACCAACTATCATAGGGTCATAGGAATAATTTGGTGGGGGAAAAGTAGCACTAGCAGCACCACCATACAAACAAGGTGGTTCTACTGGTAGATGTGTAGTGTTTCTCGATGATGTTATCAACCGCCGGAGATCCTCCGGTAACCCATATAGGTCACTCATCTTCTTTACTTCAGAGAGAGAGAGAAGGGTGAAGAAGAATTGGATATGGTTATGTGAAGAAATGAAATTTTTTATTTTATTTAATTTTTTTGGTATGAAACTGAAATGAAAGGAGACAGGATCCGAGTCTACCGCTAGTCTTAAAAGTTAGACTCACTCATCTATGTAGCTATAGCTAGGTAGTGTATTATGAGAGAGGAAAGGACATGATTTTTTAGTAGAAAAGACTCAAGTACTTTGTAAGGGAAAAAGCATAAATTACATCCTTTCAAACCTAGGCAAGGAGATATATAAAATACTAGTATTATTACTCTTTTATTTCCTGAAATACTGTTGCTATTTTTGCTGGTAATTAAGTTTCTGATTATCATAAAAACTAGCAAATTGTATTGTGCAACATCACTAGAAGTTCAGTCAGTAACCTTATTTTTTTCACATGAGAAAGATAAAACAAGCACTCTTACCTCAATATTCAAATCATAATTTTTTTTTCTTTCAATCCTATACCAAGTAAATCACTAACTCCATGTTGAGTTTAAGGGCAAGAGTACCTAATAACTTAAAATTTTGGATGGTGATATTGTGTCTCTCTTTAGGTGGTTTAGGATCATTGGCGGATTGTTGCTCCTCGCACTCCTTTAACTCCCCCAATACTCCATCCTGAAGGCGAACATAATGATTTTTACATATATATCTAACATGAGCATCTAAAAAAACTTCCCTAAATTTTAGCAAAACATTCAATTTTCTCATTTTTTATTATTATAAAATTCACATTTTTACTTACAAAAAATAAAGTCCACCTTTTGACCCTTTTAAGAGCATAAAAGACAAACCCTGATTTACCCTTTGACCCGTTTAGGAGCATAACAGACAAACCCCAATTTTCATTTTCATTTTCATTTTGATATAATACAAGTGCAACTATATGCAAGATGTACCACCGTAGAACTTGGCTGGTATATGTAAAATCTTAGTGCAAAATACAGAAAATTCTTGTTAAGTTTTGTTAAGATATATCAAGTGATTGAGTTAGGATGGAAGCATATTTAATGTTACGTCCACTAATGGAAGAGAGACAAGTGGCAGAGCATCACACAATGCAATTTTATATGCCTGCATATATACTGCACCATACTACTGCATTGGTCGAGTGACGTATGTACAGTATTTGAGGCTTAACCTTTTTTATTGCTTTCCTTACTATTCTCATTATTCAACAGCATGTAGCATCTTTACTGAGGATATTATTATCTTAGCTCTTACATGGCCTTTTTACTTGGATTTGATCTTAAATGGTAGCTAGGTAAACTGTAAACATATATATGAGCATTTTTTGTTTTTAGATGTAGCATGCTAGTTTTTCCATAAGACAAATTTGATATCTCAACTATGTTGACACATCAAATTTACCTCATATCATTTATCTAATAAAAATATTGATTAATAAAATTAAAAAAATACAAAATATATCTTTGGGGTCAAACTTGATGAAGAGCGTAATTTTGTAAATATAGCAGCAACATGACCAAAATTAAAATAAAAGCAAACAACTATCATCTGAATCTACAATTATTAATTAGGAAGACTAGGATGATTTTTAAGAGGCCCCGACTTATAATCAAAATGACCTGATGACCCACCCCAAAAGCTTGTTTTCAGTTTCCAAATATGTCATATTTATATCGTTTTGCAAGACCCTAGTAAAAAGATCAGGGTTTTTATTTTAAAGAATTTATTTTTTGGGTTTGTAGGTGTTGGTGATTAATTTCACATTGACTATAATAAACTAAATGTTGGATAAGTGACTCCTAATGTTTTAAGGTTTTATACGAAGATATTATATCTTAAAATCTTGTTATATATCAAATATTGACTTATTGTTGCTTCCGGCACTTCTTTGAATTCTCAACAAGACTATTTATTTAGAAATTCAATATTAATTTACCTTATTTTTCTACCACATTTAAACTATAGTTGAGTATTCATGATGGATATTTGTATTGTATGCACTGAAAAATAAGAATTTCTAAAACGGTCGATATGAAAATTAAGAGAAATTTGATACAAATAATGAATGATATTTTAATCTCTACATAGAGTATCACATAAGTAGGCAACATGGTCAGATTCAAATTATATCTACAAAATTCACACGTGGAAATATAATATACTATATAATACTTAGAAGTATATAACTCAAACAATCTATTATGGTAAACTATATAATTGGGATTATGAAAGATCGATGCATAGAAAGGAGGATTATATATAGAATTCAATTTGGGATGATCCGAGGATTGTTCTCGGGATCTATCACCTCAAATCTATCTCTATACAACAAGTCCATTCACTTTTTTTTTTCTCCAACAAAATAAAAAAAAAAAGAAAGAAAGGAAGGAAAAGAGATGGGAGTCCCTGAATCATTGTCATAACTGATTGCTTAGTTCAGACGTTTGTTGACCTACTTGTCTTGTTGCAGTGTTTGTAGGCCAATCCCCTTTAATTGCTGCCATGCACATTGACGTAGCCAAGCAATATATTATAAGCAAAATACAACTTGTTTTGGCTACACCAACATGTGACTCATGACTATGTCACGTGGCTAGATAACTAGATTGCTCATCGGCCATCATCCTCAAATTCCTCCTCGATGATATAAAAAAATTGCTGCCAAATAGATATTTGTTAAGATGTTTTAGAGATAAATATAACAAAGTGGTGTAATATAGTTTTTTTATGGCATGTTTTAGAGTTTACAAGGAAAAGACAAGAGATGACTTTGGAAAATATGATGGAGGAAGTGGGAAGAATGAAGAGATTTGATAGGGAAGAACTTTGAAGAGTTTATTTTTTTGCACAATACAAAATTCTCTTAATTTGGAGAGTTTAAATCCACCATATGTTGTTGTTATAGCGCTCTCTATAAATTAAAAGTATATCTATCAGAAATTTTTAATTGTCATTCAAATAAAGTGTGATATATTTCTTTTTATTTTCTTATCCTCTCCCCCCCCTTGCACCAAACTCCCAACCAGGCCCTTAACCAATGATCTAAATATGCATATACTAATTAATCTAATGACTTTAAAATATGATATGTATGATGGACCACATAAAGAAGTAGTTCAGAATAGATTCACCTATTTTGCCTGGTAAAGAAAAAAACATAGATTCACCTATTCTTTTTTTATGGGGAAATTCACCTATTTTTGTATGCATAATAAATTTTCTTAAGTGTTAGGCATGCATAATCAAAAGCTTGAAAATGTAAAAGAGAAAATGGAAAGTGTTCCTTATGCGGTCTTACATGGGAAAGTGGTGTTTGTTCTTGCCTAAATGGGAAAGGTACACAAAAGGCTAGCTGGACAACATGGTTTGGTTATCACAATTATACGGACATTTGGTAAGGGTGGGTGGGGGTCATGATGGGGAAATGGAAGACTATATGATGGATTTGCACGATGATTGTTAATTATTTAAAGATAAATCAAAGGTTTAAGCCTTTGAGGCCTCTTTATAGATTCACATCATTGGATAATCTCGTTTTGAGAATTAATTTCCAACCGTTCTTCATTCCTCTCCCTTTTCGTGGGTCCAATGTCAATGCAAACAAGACCGAATTTCATCATAGCAAATCTTAGATAGACAAGTGGGATTAGATGCACCACATAGAGAAATATTCTTACAACCAATTTTATACATGTAATAATTTAATTTTTACATGAAAAATATTACTCCTATAAATTTTTTATAATATATATAAACTTATAAATTATAATTTCTCTCTATACATTTTATATATTATTAAAAATTGTTAAGAAATATCTTCTGCATAGTTGACTCTATTTAATGTGTATATATTTACCTTCTTTGATAGTTAACTCTAGTTATTTTCCTTTCGATTAGCTTAACATACTTCTGTAAATATATTATATATATGGCCTAGAGGTACATACAGTACAAAAAATATACACAGAATTCTATTCCAAATTGTTCTTCTCATATTTTATATTCTATATTTCATTTTCATACTGTTGTCTTAAGAAAAATGGTGTATGATTTTCATTGCAAATGTGTACGTGGTAGAGAAATGGTTTAAATATTTTGGGTTCATAGTATAAAATGATGGAGAAATAGAAATAGCGGTAAATTATCGTATTCAAGTTGGGTGGTTAAAATTGAGAAGAACTTCAAGTGTTTTATGGGATAAGAAAGTAGTGCTTAAGTTGAAAGGAAAATTCTATGAGATAACAATCAGATCGGCGACGTTGTATGATACAAGGTGTTGGGCAGTTAAGAACTAACACGAGAATCAAGTAAGCGTAGTGGAGATGTAGATATTGTGTTGGATGGGTGATAAGACTAGACATGAAATGATTATGAATGACACCATCATAGAGAGTGTTGGGGTAACACCTATATTAGAAAATAAGTTTATGTGGCTTGGGCATGTAGAGAGAAGATATGTAGATGATGTAGTACCGATCAGATAGAAGTTTGTCAAATCAAAAGAGGTAGAGAAAGACCTAGAAAAATTATAAGAGATATTGTTAGAAAAGGTTTAGAGGTTAATGAGTTATATTCAAATATAGTTTATAATAAAACATTATGACGTAATTTAACTCATGTAGCTAACCCCATTTAGTAGGATAAGACTTGGTTGTTATTGTTATTTGTTGTGTATTTTTTCGAGACATTGTTTGTTTTGTGTTTGAGGAGTAGTCATTGCATCGACAAGAGTAAATGAATAATATTAATTGATTTTCCCTTTTACCTTTAAAATAACTTTTAATTGAAAAAAGTATTTATCTTAGGGGGACAACATCAATATTTTTTATAGAAGGAAAAAATCAATTATAAAAGTAAAATAAAAATCTCTTTAGAGCAATAAATAAATCTCCTTGGATCGGATACCGGGTTTTAAAATAAAAAAATTCCAATTACTTCATCTAATCGATATTCATTTCTTTTCAAAGAATTTCATATTTGGATTTATGGAATTTAGTAGAAATAAATAAATCTTTTTTATATTTTGCTATTGATATCGTGGTATTTTTTATTATGGCCTCAAACAAAGCACAAAAAGAAAATCTCATACTAGTGTTTATGCAGAGCCGTTTCGTAGCATATTGGATATATTCAATAGTTAAAACAGAGAAACTTCAACAACAAAGAGACCGCATAGCGCAGTGGATTAGCGCGTTTGACTTCGGATCAAAAGGTCGTGGGTTCGACTCCCACTGTGGTCGATACTTTTTTCTTTTAATTTACCAGTAATCATTTCTATTCTAGCACAGATTAATATTTGATTTACTTAGATATCCAAATTATTTTTCAAATCAAATATCATTTTATTAATTTGTGTTAAAATAATATCAATTTAATTATCTTAGAAATATCTGGGATGTGGTAGCTAGGTTCTTCAAATCCACATGAAGATGAACCTGAACGTTCAAGTTTCACCCACGATGAAACTAATCCACAAAATCGATCCAATGCCATGGTTCTTTGAATTAGGACTAGAAAATGAAAAATGGTTCAAGCATGAAAAGGAAAGTGGAAATGGGTTTAAATATTATAAATAAAATCATGGTTGGGTTTAAGATGCTTAAAATTCAAAAAGCATATTTTTCTGGCCAACAATCCTCATGGTTTTTGGATGGGTTTAAATGATCCATAAATAAAATAAATAATTTCTATTTGTCGAGAAAATATATCTAATTAATCCAAAGAAATTAACCCTATTGGTAATGTTTGTGCAATCCAATCCACAAATCATAACTCAAATGTTATGTGTTTTATGAACCTTAATGAATTTGAGATTTCTTTTTCTTTTTTTTACATTTGAGGAGTTGAGTTTAGGCTCATTTAGATTTGTGGTTGTGGCAAGGTTTCATGGGATCCAAGTAATCAACATTAGAGGTGGGGGATGGCGGATGCTAGGTGGTTGGTAGACAATATTGTTAGGAAGGTAGAGGATGGGTGGACCACTATGTTTTGGGAGGATCCTTGGCTAGATGATGTTCTGTTGACAATGTCTTATGCTAGGCTATTTGAGTTAACGGAAAATAAACTAGTCACGGTGATGGAGATGTTTGTGTTAGGGTGGGGGGTTGGTGGAGAGATGTGGAAGTGGAGGAGGATGTTATTTGCGTGGGAGGAAGGATTGGTGGGGGAGTGTGAGCGGTTGTCTGCTTTTGTTTTGCAGGATAGTATGTCTGATAGGTGGATGTGGAAGCTCCATTCGTCTCACAACGATAAATTAAAGAATTGAAAGAAAATACAGTAATAAATAGTTAAAAGTATAATAGAAAAAGTAACATTAATGTTTCATTCGTATTGTAAAATGATTTATAATTTGGACAATTTTTTTCCCAAAGTGATTTATAATTTGAGACGGAGCGAGTAATATTTACTGATATATATATATATATATGGGGACTGCTAACTTATGTAACAGCCCGATTTTTCGCTAGATTAATTTAATTGATTTTATGTGTATATAATTGTGTGGTATGTGATTAATTGCCTTTGTGTGTATTTTGGGTTAGGATTAGTAGATTTCGTTATAGAAGGGCATTTTGGTAATTTTGTGAGTGGAGGGTAAACTAGTGATTTTATGGTGAGATTTAAGTGTTTATAATGAGGGCCTTTACTTTTACTAAATTACTATTCAGTAGCGGTAATTAATTTTTGACCGGTAGTTATTCGATAACACTTAACCGCTAGTGGATAGAAACTAGGGGGTTAATTTGTAAGAATTGTGAGCCCATTAGAATACAAATTGGGTTAGGCCCAACTATAGAAACTATATAAAAGTTGTCTTTGGAAACCTAGGTTAGAATAATCATTTGCAAGTGAAGAGAAGGAGAAAGAGAAAGAGGCTAAGAAAGAAAAGGGGTTAGAGAAGAAGAATTGGTGAACCATAGGAGCAAAATTGAAGCTTGAGTTAGGTTTGCTACTCTTTAAGGTAAGGGGGCTAGATTTCATTCATAATCCTTGTATAATCTCTTTTTCTTCTTAAACCCATAAGTGCTTATTTGCATAAATTGATTTTTTTTATGATGAAATTCGTGCTTATGCCTTGATGTGATGTTTGAGTATGTGAAATTGGTGTTAAATGAATTGTTGATGATAAAATTTCATGCTCAAACTATGCTTATATGTATAACTTGCAATTTCCACTTAAAATAGATGAAATATGAAGTTGTTGTTGATAGATTGTTGTTGAAATCATATTGACTGTCCCTGTTGCTGTTATAATGTGTTATTATTGATGATTAGAACATTGGGTAATCAAAATCATTGAGATTGTTGTGAGAATTGGATTGTTCTTGGGATTTTTCTCAAAATGGGTCAAATGGTGATTCTTGGGTAAAAAGGTGTTTAACTTAAATTTTATACGGTTTTGAACCTCTTTTGATGTCTGAAAACGTTTGGGTAAGCTTTGAAAACCAATTTGGGCTGGGGGGATTTAAAATTGGGATTTTGGGATGAAAAATGAGATTTCACGACAGAACACTGTCATGGTTCGCGAGGCGAGTAAGCTTACTCGCCACAGCGAGCAAAAGTGTGACAGGGAGCATGCTTTGCTCGCCACAGCGAGCAGGACCGCTCGCCATAGCGAGCAACGTGGTGACAGAGAGGGTACTCTGCTCGCCACGGCGAGTTGGGCTACTTGGGAGGCGAGTTGCCTCAGTTCCAGTTTTTCTGTTTTGCGTTTTGTGTCCTTTTTACACTTTTCTGTTTTGAATTGGCTTTTGATATAAACATGGAAGTTTTAGATAAGTTTAATAGCTTTCCAATGTCGCTGGTCTGACTTGAAAATGTTTTACGGTTTTTGAGTTATGATGAACTACTCCGCGTGAGTCTTAGAGAAATCCTAAGTAAATTCAACATATGTTGGCTAGTTGAGATAGGGTTGGTGAACATATATATATATATATGAGTTGAATTGTATATGTTGTGGTGATCGCATATATGTCGAATGATGGTGAATGGTTGATGAATTGACATGTGCATATATGTTTGGTGATAAAGTGGTGATATTGTTGAGTATGAACATATGCATTGAGTTGAGTCATATGTTCATGCATTACATGACTGATGGTGACGGATGTTGATATCCAAAATGTAAGACGGGGTGTGAAATCTTACATACGATGTGTTTGTTGCATCGAAGGTGACGACCTTGAGGTGATTTGGTACCACATGCATCTAGAAGAGTCTAGAACATTGCATGCATTTGAATGATTTGTGGAACATGTCTTAATGGTATATGTGACCTTGTAGATTGTGTATTGATGAAATTTGTCGATTGTTGTGATTGGTGTGTATGTATCTTGGTAAACTTAGTTGTTGATTACTATTTGATAATGATAATAAATATGAATTGTACAAGTACATGCTTATATATAATATGTATGAACTATTACATGCTTGTGATTTTATATATTGATCATGATTGATGTGAAGCTAACCCCCAGTGGTTTTGACCGCCTACCTGTTTGTACGAATGGGTAGACGGAATGCAGGGTTAGTTTGCTTGGTGAGTGCCGGGATAGCGGGAGCTATCTCCGTTTTCGTCTTTGGAGTCTTAGTTAGGCTCTGATTAGGAAGTCGTCTTTTATTTTGTTGAACTATTTGTTATGGAGACTTACCCATTTGTCGGAACTTGGAGGTTTATATTATGATTTTATATCGATACTATGGCATGTATATTCTAGAGATGTATGACTTTTTATCCGTTGTGACTTTTGAGGAATTATATATACATGTTATTTGAATGCTTATACGTAGACGTAGCATCTATTTCTTGAATATTTATTTATTCGCGTGTATTATCGCTTAAATAGAAGTAGGGTGTTACATGCTACCTTGAACCACCTATAAATACCCTCACAAACTTCCTCTTTTCCTCACATTATCTCCTCCCACTCTCTCCCCCTCTTTCTCTTCTTCTTTTTTGCTTCTATAGTCTCTAGACTCTTTATACCCCTTTAGGTAAACAGTAGTAGCTTTTGGGGGAAGTAGTGGTCCGTCGGGTTGGGAAAAAGGCATCATCTCTTGAGGTAAAATTAGGTTTGCTTCCTTTTACTCCCAAAATCTTTTTACCGTGGATAAAAAGAATCATCATGGGGGTATAAAAGGAACCATATTTAAATTTACCTCAAGGGATCTTGATGTCTTTTTCTCCAACAGGACGGATCACTATTTTCCCCAAGAGCTATTGTTATATACCGAAGAGGGTAAAAATAACTTTTTACCCCAAGAGGGTAAACAGATATTAAGTAGATTAGTGAATTCAAATAAAATATATGTATTGCTTATTGTAATGTTTGAATAATATTAATAAAACGAGAGTTGTTATATTTATTAATTTTATTTTTTATTTGTATTTATATTTGCATTTATTTTATGTTTATGATTATGTATTGAATAAATAAATATTGAATAAATAAAATCGAGGAGAATTTTCTAATTTTGCATTTAATGAATAAAAAAATTAGAATAAATATTGAATTAGAAAAAAATCGAATTTATTTTCTAATTTCGAATTTATTTCAAGTGCATAAATAAATTAGATTATAACAAATAAATAATTTAGAATAAAGTGAACAAATAGTAAATAAAATAATTTAGAATAAAGTAAATAAAATAATTTAGAATAAAGCAAATAAAATAATTTGAATACCTAATCATAAACAGCACGTAGCGTGAGTTAACTCACGCAAGGGTAATATGGACATTTACTTTTGGGTAAAGAGCAGGATTCTCCCAATGAGGTCAAGCTAATATGTAAATTTTCAATATGTGAGGAGTAATGGGCTTGAGCAATTTAGGACTCTTATGATTTCTTTTTAGACCCACTTAATATTTTTAAGTTCTCAAATTTCGTTTTACTCCTAATATATACGTTTAGTAGATACATTCCATATGGTTTGGGAGTTATCTTCCGGAAGGCTGAGTTATCTCCTGAGGACTTATCATTGTTGCACAGTGCATTTTGCTGACTTGATTTGGCACAGTTATTTTACTTATTGTTTTGTTTCCATACATGTAAATTTTGACGCATTAACTGGAAGAAAGAATTCTTCTCTTGACATTGGTGCACCTGCTGTTCGAATGTCTTACGGTTAAACAAGTGGACACACTATGATTGCAGTCCTACATGCATGGACTTTTCATCATATACATATAATTTTTAGTGTATGTTAAATCATAATTGGAAGGTCTGAATGAGAAAGTAATGACTATAGAGACTTGGTGTTGCAAAAGATTGTCATTCAATCAGCATGTAATCAATTATCTTAGTAATCCACACTTACTTTATACATAATCAATTCTCTTTTAGTTCATACTTGATTTACTCTCTAGTGAGCATTTTCATTGAAACATCAAATCGTTGCTCTAAAAAGTAGTAAATTGAGTTATCGTATTCACAAAGACTTGAGCGATATTATGTCGATTAAATTTATAGTTTTAAGTTTAAAATGTAACATAAGTATGCAATAACAATTAGTAACAAAACATCATGGTGGCATTTACCATTGGAAAGTATAAATCACATGGTTTTAAAAACCGAACTGGACCGACCGGTCGAACCGGGAATCGGTGCGGTAATCGGTCCGATCTGGTTATCAGATATGTTAAATAATAGAACTGATGAACCGGTCAAAACCGTTGAAAATAGATGAACCGCGGGTTTTAGCGAACCGGTCGGGTCAAAGCATGAGTAAATAAATATTTTTTTACAAAAATTGAAAACTGTGGCCAGAGAGGATCAAATAGCAGCGCAATACCTCATAGGCATAATACCAAACCAACACACGCCATGTAATTTTATTTTTTTGACAAAGCACACGCCATGTAAATGGAACGTGTAACTCTCTAACTTAAAATTGTTATATGTAAAGAAACGAAATGGCAAAGACCTTTGATAACAAAAGTTTATGTAAATTTAAATTCACATTTTAATTACAATTTATGTATAGAAAACCCTTAAATAGTTATGTTAATTAGTTTAATATTTTACAAAAATTTTAGGTGGAATGCTATTTTTTCTTAAACAAATTTAGTGATAAAATCACACAGTTGAATATTTAGTGATAATTTTTTTTAAAGTATTTGCTTTGGTAGATGCTGCAAAGCACGTGTCCTTCCTTCCCTCAAAAACCAACACCGAATTGCGCAAGGCAAGCAAGCAGCATCTATATATATATGGTAAAGCATTACATGATTAGTGGAACAGCAAAAAATAGAATAGGATAATTAGAACAAAAACTGAGTTAAGTGGTTACCTGTGAATTGTGATTGTCTCAATTCACTGCTGTCACAAATGGAATGGAATAATAGTAATTACGAAATTAAGTTATGGGTTCTTCAAGAGGAAGAAGAAAAGTGGTAGTGGTGAGTTGAGAGTTGAGGTAGTGTGTGTCAGTGTATCTTGATTTATGAAGCTAAGTTCTTATTTATAGTATGTGTCAGGGGTAAACATGTGACTTTCAATCCCTACCATCCTATAAAACAAGAAACAACATAGGCATACATTTTTTCCCATAAGTGTACAAATATTGAAGTACAGATGAATAATACTAGTACAGTCGAAAGTAAAACCGAAGCTATTTGAAGAATTAAGTTGTTTCTATAAACTAGAAGAAATGAAAGAGTATGAGTGATTGATTTAAGTTGAAAATTTTAAGCTTTTAGGAAATCAATATGTTCAAATATATGTTGGACTGGATGTCATCCTAATCCTAAATGACAAAACACTTAATCTTAATTAATTAATTAAGAAAACAAATGATGATTTAAGGAAATATGAAAAACAGTTCCAAGAGTAAGATAATATGATAAATCAGTATAAGATATTAGAGTAGGCTAGAGATTACAATGTATGTATGTTTCTGAAAGAATAAATAGGAACAGAACTGAACCCTTACCTCCATTTAACCATAATACCAATGGTTTTGAATCCAAATCAGTCACAAATTCAACAAAATAATAGAAAAGTTTTCTTTGTTGGGTTTCATCTACAGTTATGTAATTAGCATACTGCTCCAAAGTGCTTGTGTGGCTCATAATAATAGTTTTGACCTTGAATCTAAAAGAGAAATGTATCATGTTGATGTAATTTTAATTTGGACAATTAATTATCAATCCCTTTATCTCATATATTATGTGACTTTAAATATTTTCTTCACAATTTTTTTTATTTTCCAATTGTGTTATTGGAACATATGATTTCTAAAAAGAGGGTAGCATTCTCAAGATTAGTTTATGTTTATTTGTGTGTGGGTGCGTGCGTGCGGTCGCGTGAACTTTATTTCATTTTTTTTATTAATAATTAGTTTATGTCAAAATTGATTCAGAGATATAATTAGTTAGTGTCTTTAAATATATATATGAGATACTGCAATTATGTACAAGGATATGATTGAGAAACTAGGAAGTAAGTCTTCAAATTAATAATAAAGGTGATAATAATAATAGTACAATGTATGGATGTTTCTGAAAGAGTGAGCTTGTATAAATAATTTTATTGCAAATGGTAATTTCTACTTAGTAAGAAACAAATAGTGAGTGAGTGAGTACCTTTGCGTTGGTAGATGCTGCAAAACACGTGTCCTTCCTTCACTCAAAAACCAACACCGAATTGCGCAAGGCAAGCAAGCAACAACTATATATATATATATATATATATATATATATATATATATATATATATATATATGTATGGTAAAACATTACATGATTAGTGGAACAACAAAAAATAGAATAGCATAAGTAGAACAAAAACCGAGTTAAGTGGTTAATTGTGATTGTCTCAACTCATTGCTGTCACAAATGGAATGGAATAATAATAAATACGAAATTAAGCTATGGTTTCTTCAAGAGGAAGAAGAAAAGTGATAGTGGTGAGTTGAGACTTGAGGTAGTGTGTGTCAGTGTGTCTTGATTTATGAAGCTAAGTTCTTATTTATAGTATGTGTCAGGGGTAAACATGTGACTTTCAATCCCTACCATCCTATAAAACAAGAAACAACATAGGCATACATTTTTTTCCCATAAGTGTACAAATATTGAAGTACAGATGAGTAATACTAGTACAGTCGAAAGTAAAACCGAAGCCATTTGAAGAAGTAAGTTGTTTCTTACCTCCATTTAACCGTAATACCAATGGTTTTGAATCCAGATCAGCCACAAATTCAAAAAAATATTAGAAAAGTTTTCTTTGTTGGGTGTCATCTACAGTCATGTAATTTGCATACTGCTCCAAAGTGCTTGTGTGGCTCATAATAATAGTTTCGACCTTGAACCTAAAAGAGAAGTGTATCGTGTCGATGTAATTTTAATTTGGACAATTAATTACCAATCCCTCTATCTCATATATTATGTGACTTTAAATATTTTTTTCACAATTTTTTATTTATTTTCCAACTGTGTTATTGGAACATATGATTTCTAAAGAGAGGGTAGCATTCTCAAGATTAGTTTATGTATATTTGTGTATGGGTACGTGCGTGCGTGCGAGCGCGTGAATTTTATTTCTTTTTTTTATTAATAATTAGTTTATGTCAAAATTGATTCAAAGATATAATATATATATATATATGAGATACTACAATTATGTACAAGGATATAATTGAGAAACTAGGAAGTAAGTCTTCAAATTAATAATAAAGGTGATAATGATAATAGTTTCATTATTACATTTTGGATTGCTAGCTGCTGCTGCTGGTGTTGTTGTTGTTGTTGTTGTTGTTGTTGTTGTTGTTATTATTATTAATTTTATTGTTATTATAATGCAAAATTAGTGGTTTTATATCCCATAAATATAACTTGGATCGTAAAAAATTGGAGATACATGTTGCAACTTGAATTTAAAATTTACAATTCTCAATTTGTCAATCTTTTGTGAGTGAGTTTTGCTGTTAATTTAAAATTATAAAAATATTTTCCAAAATCAAATTAGTGACTCTCTTTTTACTTTTAAACTCTCTTGTTGTATATTGGCTTCAAATTGAGAATTCAGGAATCCCTGAAATCGCGGCACGATTGCTAGTACCGTGACGCGATTGGATAGGCAGAGAGCTTGGAATTTTGAGATGGAAAATCGTGACACGATATGGGAAATCGTGACACGATTAAACAACTTCCTCACTAAGTTTACCTGAAAGGGACTATTCACAACGGTTGGATCAGAGACAATCGTGGCGCGATTGGTTGAATCGTGACACGATGGAGGACTGCTGTGACTAGTATTTAAGTGAATTTTGCAGCATTTTTTGAAGAGAGCTGAAGCTAGAGGCCTAGGGTTCACAAAGGGGGGAACTTGAGGGTTGAGTATCTTTGTAAGGAGGGTCTCTAGGGTTGGGATAAACATTGTAAACACC
>Ga0315914_1000790_pt1 | contig 43113 bp, 22 predicted proteins | sample MpolenodulesMG_FD_203920 | JGI IMG/M metagenome (GOLD analysis project Ga0315914, IMG submission 203920) | Medicago polymorpha root nodule microbial communities from Los Angeles, California, United States - elongated nodules | ecosystem: Host-associated > Plants > Roots > Nodule | place: USA... | reverse complement strand
CATGCAAGATTCATAATACAGAAGAAGATGAAAAGAATAAGTCACTATCTCAAGCTTTTAACTTTGATTCCACAAGTTCATCAGACACAGGAAATCTGCAAAAGGTTCTTTCATGTAAGACAATTAACTTTTATATAGCTTTCTTTTTCTTGCATGTATCTAATTTCATCATGGTGCTGAAAAAATGCTATCTAAACCTACTCTTTTTTGTTATCTTGGTTTTTCAGACAAAGATTCAAAAGGGAACTCAGATTTCTCCAAAGCATGATGATTCAAAAGAGGTTTTACCAAGAATCAGACTCAGAGATGGGAGGCACCTAGCTTACAGTGAGAGAGGCTTCCCTAAGGACAAAGCAAACTACAAGATGAAAAGAATAAGTCATTATCTGAAGCTTCTAACTTTCATTCCACAAGTTCATCAGACTCAGAAAATCTGCAAAATTTTCTGCCATGTAAGACTATTCACTTTTATACAGCCTTCTTTTTCTTGCATATATCTATGTGATCATTGAACTGAAAAAATGCTATCTTAACCTACAATTCTTTTGTTGTTATGGTTTTTCGTACAAAGGTTCATGAGGGAACTCAGATTTCTCCAAAGAATGATGATTCAAAAGAGATTTTACCAAGAATCAGACTCAGAGATGGGAGGCACCTTGCTTACAGTGAGACAGGCTTCCCTATGGACAAAGCAAAATACAAGATTAACATTTTGCATGGTTTTGGAAGCACCAAAAGATTGCATTTTCTTGCACCACAAGTAATAACCTCTGTCTCTCTTTCTGAAAAATAATTGACATGCTATGTTCTCTTTTTGGATATAAGCACTTATCATATAAGTGTTTATAAGCTATAGTCTATTTTCATTAACTATCTTGAAAAAATAAGTTGATAACAAATTATACACATGTCATAAGCTGTTTTTTATAAATTGTCTCAAACATAGTAGAATAGGTTTAAAATGATCCAGAACTGCACGAAGTAGAAGAAACCATGAGTGTCTGTTAGTATTCTTTTTCAGCATGATACTTTTTGGTTATTTAATCTCTATGCCTAAAATAACTTTTATTGGTTCTGAATTCTGAATAAAGATGAATATGGTTGATTCACATAGGAATTAATAGAAGAACTAAGTATATATTTTGTGCTATATGACCGAGCTGGATATGGAGAAAGTGATCCAAAACCCCAAGCGTTCAGATATGCGACCATCCACGGTCAGATCACTTATGATATGCGGTAATCCACTAGCTACTATTTGTAGCTTGACCAAATTTACGTCCGAAACCACCTTGCCATGCAAGAAAGAAAATTAAAATGAATATCCAAATAAGTGGTTAAAAGTTAATATTAGGACATGATACAACCATATGAAATCTGATCAGACATCTTCGTATTTTTACATTGTTAGTAATTTCTAATGTAAATATAATTCAACTAACCATGACATGTTCCTACTTATAGGACAAGTTAAGGGATCAGGCTGTTTTTTACACTCTTTGTGATGATTCATGGATGGCTTATGGAAAACGGGAATTTGATCCAATGAAGATAAGGAATCAATGAAGATAAGGAATCCACTCCCTCACAAAAGAAGTTCATTCATATTTTGCAAGGATATGAAGATAAGATTTGTTTCATGGAAGCTGCCTTGAATACAAGATCATGAAGTTCCAGATGGTGGCCATTTGATTTTATGCTATAAGGGCATGTGTGAGGCAATTTTGAGGGCACTTTTACTTTGATCATGAAATCATGCATATAGACCTAGATCATCTTTGCTATTCAAAGATGAATTCTAACAATACATTCTGTAATACAACTTTTGTGCATATTTTTTGGGTAAATTCCACTTAGATCTACTAAGTGATGAGTCACATTCCTTGTTGTTGAGTTTTTTTAGGATAATATCAATTGTATACAATACATTAGTTGGTTGGAAAGAGGTGTATATCAATGTGTATACATTGCTTTCAGTCGTTTGTTAAGTGATTCAAATAACACCACAGGAAAACTATTTCAAATTGTCAACAAGTGTTTGATAATAATGAAGTAATGAAGTAGTTTGATATTTTTGGTCTCTAATGCCTCCTAGTTGGGAAATATATGTAAATTTTATAAAGTGTTGTTAAATAACAGCTATATAGTGACGCTATACTGCTATATGACGAACCACTATTGCTCAACGATGCGCTATTTAGTACAAAATGTTGTCAAATAGCGGATATAGTGGCGGTGCTGCAGCACTATTGCGTAGACTGAATATTACTTTGTTTTTGTTTGATCAGAACAATGGCAATTGACAAGTACACCTAATTGTCCCATGAAATAAGATTTTATGCTGCTTAAACAGTTCAGTATTTGACCTGCAAAGCAAGGGTCTCTAACCATTTTTGGAAATTTAATAGATGCTATGAAAAAGGATTTCAATCATCATGTCTCTAATGGTTATCTGATGGATGATAAATGTCATATTGAAACAATCCAAGAATTTGGATTCGTGCTGCAATAATCTGACATATATGGAATACTAAATTCTTTCCATAGTCTCTGATTTGTTTATTTACTGTAAAATGACCGAACTTTGGTTTTTTGTTGCGGATGGATGATATCTCAGATAGTATTGCAGCGGTTGTACTTGTAAATTCTCGCCGCAGTCCAGCTTTAAGAATTTCAAAATACCAGGAAGAGAAATATCTTGATAGGAATTTCACAAAGTACTACAGATTAAATCCAGTGATTTTCCCTGTGCATCAGAAAATATTACTTGGGATATAAAGTGAATCAAACACAACAAATTTGTAGTCCAAAATTAGAAGAAAAAGAAACAAAGAGTATCGGCTTCCATAGCATCGCATAGAATGGTAATGAAGTCTGAGAGGGGCTCTTGTTAGTTTTCTGCATTCTCTGTGGATTCATAGAGATGAGTTGACCTGCACAATTAAATAAAATAGAGTTAATCAATTTGTATTAATAATATTGTTTTTCAATGATTGACTTGAGAGGCAAGTAACCTTCATTGATCATTTTCAGCGAAAGTTCATGGAAAGAACGGCAACCCTTCTTTTGAGCTTTTGTCAAACCCAAACGTAGATTCCAAACCCAGATCGAAATTTTTTATTTTTTTTAGGTCTATCAGACTCTTCTTCAAAAAAATCAAAATACAAGCAGCTTTCAGTAAAGCTAAAGCTTCTTTTGTCACCGACACATTCATCCATTATCCAACAATTCTTCAGCAAAGTTACAAAACAAATTACAAATCAATCAAACCAACAACAAATTGGATCCATCGAATAATAATCTTGAGTAATCGATAAAACAAAGAACAAAATTTACCTTTGATTTTTTATTTTTTAGGGGTTTGTTTGTTTGCGATAAAACGAAGAAATTTGACCTAGATTGATTTTTTAGGGTTTGTTTGCGATATATAAGACCGTTCAATCATCTTTCTATTGTAGGCTGGTGCGGGGCAGCCCAACTCTGCTCCATTGAATTGGATTTGTGTAGAGAGAATGAATAGAATTCTGCTCTTTACCCAATAGTTATTGTTCTTCCAACTGAACTTCCCAAAATACCTCTGCATGAGTTAACTGATGCAAGTGTTAATCCAACGTTAGTTAACTCACGCAAATGTTAATTTTTAACGTGAGTTCACACAAGTGTTAATTTCAGCGTGAGTTAAGTTGCGCAACGCATGTTAAGATGCGCAGATTTTAACACTTGCGTTACTTAACTAACGCATGAGTATTTTCGGTATTTTAATTGGGCGCGAGCAAAATGTGTTGGGAGAAGAGCATAATTCGAATGAATATAATCTCTTTTCCCAAAGATGCAAAACTTATAAGTGAAACCATTAAAAGTAGAAAATTGTTGTTGGCAGATCGTATAAGACTGAAAAACACCACAAAAAGACTCAAATGCCCCCGCGGCAATTAAGTGCCGATGCACAAAGAACCAGCGGTAGTTAACTGTCGCAACATCCATCTACAGTTAACTACCGATGTGATCCTGATACAAATCCAAACAGAACTCACTCTTCCCTTATCTCTCATCCACTATCAAATCTCTCTCAAAATCTCTACCAAAACCACTCAATCTCTCACTTTTTCAAAATTCATCAAAATTTATTCAACAAAATCACAAGTTAGTTATCATAGTTCCATATTTTTTTTTACAATTTTAGTTTTAGATTAATTTAAATTTTGTTGCTTTTTTAATTTTATAATGTTAGTTTTTGAGTAGATTTACAAGTAAGATACTGATGTAGCATTTTTACGTAATTAAACAAAAGTAAGTATTATATGTATTATCGTCTCCACAGGGACTGGTGCGATATTCTAAGCCGTTCAACAATCGATATCGTCCTGAGCTAGGGTTTCATGATTGTTTTGTTTCATGAACTATAAACTACGTAATTGTAAAAGGTGTGAGAGTTAACAGGAAAATGATTATGCTGGGATTAAACTTCATCAACCCACTCATACATTATCACGTATCCCTCGACAACATCATTCGTGTCCAAATGAAGTTGTGATTTCTAGTGTATCGTTCAATCGTTGATGTCTCACACTATTAAACGATCCAAGAGTCGTTCCTATCATTCAATCGACGATTTCTCAATATATTAAATGATAAGAAAGCATTAAGTGTGGATACAAACGGTGATTATCAAAACATTCATTCCATGTCTAGAATCTATGGTTTGATAGATGATTATTCTCATCTAGATTCAAAAGTATTTTTCAATCACTAATAAATCAAACATAAGCATTACAATGCAAGAATAACATCAATATCTTGAAATAATTAAAATCACACAACACCATAATCAAAGGGAATACATACTAATAGAGTTGATTATATTTAATCCCAACAAAAAGAGTTTAGTTACTCATTGTCATGGTAACCTTACAAGGAGAAAAGAAAGGATGGAATGGAACCAAGCCATGATGTCTCAATGATCTTGTGTCTTCCTTCAATCCTTGTGCTCCTTGCTCTTTAGAGTCTCTCTGGTCTTTCCCCTGTTTCTCTCCTAAAGTGGCCTCTAATATTATGGTCTCTTATCATCTCCTTTGTTCCTTTTTCTCCTGAAATGAACAAATGAGCTTTTATATGGCCTGTTCTGTCTCAACTTGCCTCGCGAGTAGAAACGCTCGCCATGGCGAGTAATGGTTCCTTCACCAGTGGGTTTGTGCAACGTCATCTTTGAGGAGTTTAGCCGCCCTAACTCGCCTCGCGAGTAAATGCACTCGCTATGGTGAGTTACTCACCTTCCATTCGCCTTAGCGAGTTGAGGGCGTGCAAATTGATGCTTCTGCCTCTGCTAGCTCGCCTTTGCGAGTTGGAGGCAAGTGACTTCATCTTTCTGCCTCTTTGTACTTATTTTTCTGTTTTTCTTCTTTGATTAGTGTCTTGAGGTCAATTCCTGCACAAAAGGGTAGAGTAAGATAAATAAAGCGTAATAGGGCAATTATCACTTTTCTCTCGGCTTTTCCCTAGATAACTTGTGAAACAAGTAACAGAAGTGCATTAAATGTAACATGAAATTAACTACTTTCTGGCACTTATCAGATACGATGATTCATTTTTAGAGTAGATGTAAGTTGATTAATTTTGTTAAAATGTCTGTATGTTCATGTTATAGTTATGAGTTTTAGGTTAATTTAAATTTTGGTGTTTTTCTGTTTTTTTATTTATTTTAGATTTTGAGTAGATTTACAAGTAAGAGTATATGATTCATTTTAAGAGTAGATATAAGTTGATTAATTTTGTTTAAATTTTTGCATGTTTATGTTATAATTATGATTTTTAGGGTTTATGTATAATTTGCACTCCAAGTGTTTGATGAAATGTTTGAATGAGTTTTTCATTGATTGTTTAATTTTTTATGGTGTAGATTTGAAACAATGGTCGATTTGTTCAGTGTTTGCATACACTTCTACCGTGGAAATCCTTAGATGTTCAAGGTTTGGTACATTAATGTCACGTTAAAAGGTCTCAAGGATCAATTAAATGAAATCAACCAAGGACTAAACCTAGGAGACACAAGGAGGGTGGAATACATTTGGTATGAACGTCCAACGTTGGACGAGGGGAGAATATCGCTCAGTCAGCTAGAATTAACGAAAGACGATGACTCGAGGAGCATGTTCTCGAATTTTTGGCAGCACAACATGTTCCCGTGGATCGATATGTTTGTCACGTTGCTGAGATCGCCTAAAGATATTATCAACAGTTTGATTCCACCAAAATATTATGATTAGGTAGCATCATTATTATGTAGTGTCTTTATTTTGTTGGAATTTAAGTTTAATTCTTGTTAGTTTGCTGAAGATGTTGGTATTGAAGTGTCTTATACAGAATGTAGTGATTTGCAAGTCTCTTTGAAAACTCAAAAGATTAAGAGAACACAACATGTAATCTGCAGAATCAGCTATATAGGTTATCTAATTGAATTCCTTCGTATAGAATTAGTGTCACGAATGGAAATGCACCTCTAATAGGTTCTTTTGAGCTTGATCATATTCCTCTGTCAATTGAAACTTGTTAGTTAGCAGGGCAGTAAGATTAAGTTCAAAGCAACCTCTTGGAATACATTCCTTTTTGTGATGATGGGAATGCACCTCTAAGAGGTTTCTTTGAGTTTGATCGTGCTCCCCTGTCAATTGAAACTTGTCAGTTGGCAGGGCAGTAAGATTAAACTCAAAGCAACCTCTTAGAATGCATTCCTTTCTGTGACGACTCATCGTATATGTGGGAATTCGATGTGAGAATTTATATAGTTGATTTTGTAGAATACATGTGTTGTGTCCTCTTGATTCTTTTGACTTTTCTTAGGGCGCTTCAAATCACTATGCTACGTATAAGACACTTCAATGCCAAGATTTTCAGTAAACTTCCAACAATTAAACTTAAACCTAACATCATGATGATACCACATATATTTAAGGTGAATGTAATGTAATGTTGATGAAATTAAAACTAAATAAAATTGTGTATTTTTTTAATTGATTTTGTGTATTTGTGCAACTTTAATCGAATTTATTCAATATGCAACTTTAATCGAATTTATTCAATACGCGACTTTATTCAAAATACCAAAATGCGCAGCTCATAAAAAAAACATCCAAAACAATTAGACATTACAAGCCATTACATTTAATCATCTTCCTCGTCACCTAAGTCAATTGGGTTGTCTTCGACAGTCCCTGGGGCACCTGATTTTGGTTGAGAACCGAAATAACATGTCCTTCCGCTCCTCCTCAACCTGGACTGATTGTACATTGGCACCTTCGAATCGTTTTTTTTTAACGGAACCATCGCATTCGATTCCGTGTCATGTCACAGTCGATTTTGCTTTCTTCTTCTCACCCTCTTTTTTTGATTGAGCAACATCGCCCTGTTTCTAAGACATATTTACACAATGCAAACATCGGATCAAAACTTACTCTAATCCTAAAAATTCTACCACATATTCCTCACAATTTCTAACAATTGCTAACGATTTCTAACAATTTCTAACAATTCCTAACATTTTCTGACACAATTCAATCAATTCTACTATAATCAACATCTAATTAACAAATCAATCAAATCATAAACATCTAACATCATAAAATTAAAAAAACCTAAATATGTGACAATTTATCCAAAAAATCTAACAATTCAATAAAAAATAAACCAATGCAATAGGATTCAAAGCACTTACTTGATTTTGTGTTTGTAATTGGCGTTGAATGGCTTTAGCTTCGACAAAATCGCACCTAAGAATCTCAAAACCGCAACAATGGAGTTTTGGAAATTCATATGTATGTTCTGTTCTTATAACAAAGCATTGACAGTTAACTGCCGATGAAACCTCGACAGTTAGCTGTCGTCGGTTCTTTGCATTGGCTGTTAGTTGTCGTCGGTTCTTTGCATTGGCAGTTAACTGTCGTCGAAGCATTTGCGTCTTATACCGGTGTTTTTCAGCCTTTTAAGAAGTATGAAGAGCAAATTTCTTAAAAGTAAAGTGGTTTCCTCTATCTATTGGGGCTGCTGGATTATGTTTGTGGTGAGTGTCACTTATTCTCCTTAATTATTATGCATCCCTCTTTGTAATGGATGAAATGCAATAAGTTAAATTTTGAAATCAGATTGTACTACATTTACTTCTTTTAAAATGGTCTTGTATGGATATTTAAATTTATGTTTTAGCAGTATTACTTTATTATTAATGTATCTTCCTTTCCTAGTGAGATATAGAAAACAACATATTCACAACAAAAAAAAATTAAAAATTGAAAAGAATGTTAGTATTATATAGGGTAATAAATATCGAAGACACTATATAGCAACTATAAAAGGGAAACTTCAGACACCACAAAAAAAAAATGGAAAACTACCACAAAAAATGGAGTTCGAATCCCGGACACCGCATAAAAAAAATTGGAAAATTACCAATACAGCTTTTTATACTAAGGCAAATATCTACTCCATATTCCATATTATATGGACTCTACTATTTTTTATAGAATTTATAGATGGACGATAAATAATACAACTCTCTTTGTTCTATAATTAGGAAGTTTTGTTTTATTGTACTAAGGTAATAGACATTGGGGTGTGGAGTCACAAACTGGAAACCTCACTTTTCTTTTGCCTAAGCATAAGTTGTTCGTTTTTTGAAAATGGATCGGAAGATTTTTAAGACTACATCAAATTATTCTACTCAAAATTTGCATTGTCCAACTCCAACCAATATTCTTAAGGTGCATTAAATGTGAATATGCACAAATTCTCCCATGGCACAGCCTTATAGCTTGCAGTGCAGTATTCTTTGAACGTTTGAGTTCTTCTGTTGTTTCCTTGCTCACATTAAGAAATAAGAAGGTTAGGCTAAAAAAATTCTTATGTGTTATTTTACATGTTTACTTGGTGTTTATTTTGAGTTCACATAGAGAAATTTTGCACACATTTTCCAACATAACTAACTAACTAACTAACTACTATAACTGCCCCTATAACAACTAAACTAACTAACTATAAGTAGTTATACTGATTTGTTTCATGAACACCTTTTCATAGATATTCCTTTACAAGATTTTCAACAGATGAAGCACTGAAGTATCCAAATTCTTCCCTCATTCCATTGATACACAGAAAAACTCCATGCAAGATTCATAATACAGAAGAAGATGAAAAGAATAAGTCACTATCTCAAGCTTTTAACTTTGATTCCACAAGTTCATCAGACACAGGAAATCTGCAAAAGGTTCTTTCATGTAAGACAATTAAATTTTATATAGCTTTCGTTTTCTTGCATGTCATCATTGTGCTGAAAAAATGCTATCTAAACCTACTTTTTTTGTTATCTTGGTTTTTCAGACAAAGATTCAGAAGGGAACTCAAATTTCTCCAAAGCATGATGATTCAAAAGAGGTTTTACCAAGAATCAGACTCAGAGATGGGAGGCACATTGCTTACATTGAGAGAGGCTTCCCTAAGGACAAAGCAAACTACAAGATGAAAAGAATAAATCATTATCTGAAGCTTCTAACTTTCATTCCACAAGTTCATCAGACTCAGAAAATCTGCAAAAGTTACTGCCATGTAAGACTATTCACTTTTATATAACCTTCTTTTTCTTGCATAGTTGCATATATCTATATGATCATTGAGCTGAACAAATGCTATCTAAACCTACCCTTTTTTTGTTATGATGGTTATAATTCAGACAAAGGTTCAAGACGGAACTCAGATTTCTCCAAAGCGTGGCTATTCAACAGAGGCTTTCCCAAGAATCAGACTCAGAGATGGAAGGCAATTGGCTTATGTTGAGAGAGGCTTCCCTAAGGACAAAGAAAAATTCAAGATCATCATTGTGCATGGTTTTGGAAGCACCAAGAGAATGTATTTTCCAGCACCTCAAGTAATAATCTCTGTCTCTCTTTCTGAAAAAAATGAAAATGCTATGTTGCTTGTCTGGATACACACTTCATTAGCTATCTTGTAGAAGATATGGAAATAATGTGTCATAAGTACTGTTTTCATAATTTCTCCTAATTAGAATATAATACCTCCAAAGATCAAGAACTGTGCAGATTAGAAGAAACACTTGCACACAAACCTAAGTGTCTAATAGTATTCCTTTCTCAGCATGAATTATTATTTGATTAATTTCTGAATTCTGAATGAACATGAAAATGGTTGATTCACATAGGAATTAATAGAAGAATTAGGTATATACTTTGTGCAATATGACCGAGCTGGATATGGAGAAAGTGATCCGAACCCTAACCGTTCAATGAAAAGTGAAGCACTTGACATTCAAGAACTTGCTGTAATTGGAATCTCTATGGGTTCATGTGCTACTTGGAGTTGTGTAAACTACTTTCCTCACAGGTAAATTACAATACTCGATACGTATTTTTAAGTTGTTAAATTTTGATACGCTGTCAATCAATTAGACTCAATCGTATGCGTTGCTTTAGAATCTTATGATCAAAGTCATAATGTTTATGAATCAAATTTTTGCAGGCTTGCAGGGTTGGCAATGATATCTCCAATTATCAATTACAATTGGCCTTCCCTCCCTTATATTCAAACAAGAGATGACTATAGGAGGAAACCTGTTCTGTGGACAAGTTGGTTTGCAAATTACTGTCCTAGACTATTGCATTTGTATGTGACTCAAATATGGCTCCCTTCAGTTACTATTGCATTTGAAAAGGATCCAACATTCTTGACCAAAATGGATATTGATATTTTGAAGACTCTTTCAAAGTTTGAAATATTTTCAAAGGTAAAAAGTTGCATGTCTTATGAAAATTTAATTACTATTTACTTATAACGTAAATTAGAGAGATGTATAATCATATATGACTCTTTAGTGTGTATTTGGAACCGCGGTCAGATCAATTCTGATGTGCGGCCATCCACAAGCTACTATTTGTAGCTTGACCAAATTCACGTCTGAAACCACCTTGTGATGCAAGAAAGAAAATTCAAACGAATATCCAAACAAGTGCTTAAAAATTAATATTAGGACATGATACCACCATATGAAATCTGATTAGACATCTTTGTATAGTTATTATGATGTAAATATAATTCTACTAACCATGATATGTTCTGACTTGTAGAACAAGTTAAGGGACCGGGCTGTTTTTTACACTCTTTGTGATGATTGGAGGGTGGCTTATGGAAAATGGGAGTTTGATCCAATGAAGTTAAGGAATCCATTCCCTCACAGAAGAATTTGATGCCACTTTTACTTTGACCATGAAATCATGCATGCATATAGACCTAGATCATCTTTGCTATTCAAAGAGTATTCTCTAATACAGTTTTTGTACATTTTTTGTAAAAATTTCACTTAGATCTACTAAGTGATGAGTCACATTCCTTGTTGTTGAGTTTTTTTTAGGATAATATCAATTGTATTCACCATTACATTTGTTGGTTGGAAAGAGATGTATACCAATGTGTATAGCATTCAGTCATCTGTTAAGAGTGATTCAAATTACTCCACAGGAAAACTATTTCATTTCATCTATATACCCCTTTTAGTTTAGTCTTTTGGTTTTTTCTTATTGGCGTGGTACCTTGTGATAAACATGAGACTACCAAGCATTTCACGCCATTGCCATATAAGACTTGAAACTCTGTATCATTGCTGTGTGAAGTTTGTTTATGGCGTGTGATAGCAATTGAAGGATACACATCAAAATAATTTTGTTATCAATGAGATATCAAGGGTAATATTTAAGAAAAAATGATTAAGTTATGGGCGTATAAACTAAACTTGTTATAAACTGGTAAATATGTATAAGCTCGTAAGAAAAAGTCTCTTTTGATCCTATATGAGCATATAAACTATAAGCTATCCACTAACTTGTTTTGTAATGCCAGAGCCTAAATGAAAACGTAGCAATCAACATTAACTTCATACCACTTTTGGTTGCCATGTCTTTAACAATGAAATCGACTTTATAATTTTGCTACAAAAAGTCCAAGAGTATGTATGGATGTGGTAATTGAAAATTTTAAGGAATTCAAAATTCAATTGAATACATTCATTTCTAAATGTTTTATTTTGGATAGAGTAATAAAAAATTCCATTGTTATCATCTTTTTGGCTACTTTTATAATTTATTTATAATTTTAGGGTCAAATTTGAAAATTGAAAAATAGGGGCTAATTTGTAAATTTTGAAATTTTGAGGGGGGCAATTTGTACTTTTGAAAACTTATAGGAGTCATTTACGGTTTTTTAAAGTTTATAGGGGTTAATTTGAAAATTCTTTGAACTAATCACACAAACAAAGAAATTTATTCAAAAGAATTTGAATGCCCTTAAAAAATTACATTACTTTAAAACATTCCTCATCCAAAAACACTCTAAAGAGTTACTTTTTCTTTCCCAAATTTTAAAGGCATAGTAGCATTTAGGCTTTTACCCAACAAAATCATGTCAAGCAATTTTATTTCTCTTACATAGTTCATATAAATTGTCACATTCATTTAACGTGTCACATCATGCAAGCTAAGAGACAAATCAATCTATTTTGATTGACTTGTTACACTTTCAATGACAAAATTGTCATTTTCTAAGTTAAACTCAATTTGACCTATTTCTTTTTTAAAAGACTATTGACTCACAAAAAATTTACAAGTGATCAAGTTAAGTCTATACTATATATTAGTATAATTTTACTTTTTCAAATAATTTGAATATCTCAACTCAACTTGTCTGTTTTTTTTAATGGCAAAATTTATTATATATATAAGGGGATTAAATCCTAAATATTACACCAAAAAGAGAAAATAAAAACACCAAAAAACTCCTAAAGAAAAACCACCAGCACTCCTCAAAGAACCAACTTTGATCAATTAAGCACCCAATAGTGATTTTGCTTCAAACGTTCGGCTTCGACCACCACTCATTTTGGTTCATCTAAATTCAACTCAACTTTTTTATCTAACTTTTTGATGGATTAGGATTATGTAGTCACCAAGACTTTCTCTTTATCTTTCATAAAATACAATAAATTTCACCATGATTTCTCCATCTCTAAATTCACACAATCCCAATCCCCTTTTTATCTCCCAAAGCAAAGAATATTTTTTACTACAATCCTGCATTCCAAATGCTTGATTGGTAAATTAAAAACGTCAGCAAAAGTAAACCAAGACAATTGGCCAACCACACGGTTACAATGGTTAACTTAACTGGCAGTGTAGAGTACTACTCTTTGCATGCACAACAAAACGTGTCAACAAAAAACTCATAACTGATCCCTAAAAAGGGTACCACAATCTCAATTACAACAAACATTTGATTTAATATGGTACTTCTGTCTTTGTACACTTTATGTCCTTTCCCTCTCTCATTTCATCTAGTGTGTCTTACCTTATTCATTTTCTCTCTCCAATTAATCTAAATATTTCTCATCTTTTTCTTTTCCATCAGAATTCACATCCATATTGTTGTTTCTATATTCAGGTACTCATCTATAATATTCTCTTTCATTACTATGTGCTTTTAGTTTTGCTTTTGAAGTTCATTAATATATGAATTTGTTTCTATCTTTTAGCATAATCTGATTCTTTCATGTGAATCACATTCATATTCATGTTTGCATGTTGCATGCAACTGGTAATTACTAAGAAATGCAATTGCATCCATTTAATCATCTTAATTATTTGACCAATTATTTGATTGTTAGATGGAGATTGGACGGTTTTTGTTTCAAATCCTAAAATCTGATTTATAATACAACATAAAATCATAAACCATAAGCATCCGATCTTCAACTTACATATGAAATTACAATGGTAAAAAATGTTTACTGCATTCCATCCATTTCATAATTATTCATCACATTGACAATTGTCTTTTAAATTGTCCATAATTTAGTTTTTTGTTTTTGTTACTTTTTCAGATTCAATTTCTTATCTTTCAAAATACACATGGATTATTTGCTTAATTTCCTTTTTTTAACAATATGGTGTCGAGGGAGTTGGTAATACACTCTCTCCAGAAAAAGAACCTGAGTTCAATTCTTAGAGTCGCCCATTAGGTTGACACATATGTCAATCTGCCAATTTGACAACTAGTCTCAGTGGGCTCAAAGGGCTTAAGCTGTGGGGATACATGAGGAACTTACTGATGTCAAAACCCTAATTACCGCAGTGGATTAGTCGCAAAACAAGATTTATTTTTTTTGCAATAAATAATGCTAGTTTCTGAAACAAAAATTGTTGATTTTTTTTAAAATCAGGATCTTCATAGGTATTCATGGCTCTACAACAATTAGATCAAGAGGTTCCATTGCAAGAACAAGAAGAAGCTCCATTTTCTCAACCAGGCAAACAAAACTCAATACTCTCACTCACCCTTGATGAGTTCCAATGCAAGAGTGGAAAGAGCTTTAGCTCCCTCAACATGGATGAATTCCTTGCTGCCAGCATTTGGAGTTCCAATGATGAAGCTACCACTCAAACTCAGAATGCTAAAAATGTTGTAACAACAGAACACATCATTTCCCAACAACTAGGTAATTCCTTCTCTCTCCCTCCTCCAATTTGCAAGAAAACTGTGGATGAAGTTTGGTCTGAGATTCATAAAAACCAACCACAATTCAAAGAAGCAAACAGCCTTAAAAGAAGTGACACACTCAAGAAGCAAAAAGCACTTGGAGAAATGAGTTTGGAGGATTTCTTAGTAAAAGCTGGTGTAGTACAACAATCATTATCATTGCCATTTAAGAATCATAATGGCAATGTTTCCAGTAATATGAGACCATTGAATATTGCAAGTTGTTATGGTTTGAGGCCTTCAATGGCAATGGGATTGTCTACTCAATGTGTGTCTAGAAATGGCCTTGCAACATACCAAATGTTGTCACAGAATAACAACTTAGGAGTGAAGGATTTTGCTGTGGAGAAATGTCAAAGCTTGACTGAATCAAGTGGGTGTGGTAATAGGAAGAGGATGATTGATGGTCCTCCTGAAGTTGTAGTGGAGCGGAGGCAACGTAGAATGTTGAAAAATCGTGAATCGGCTGCTCGTTCTCGAGCCAGAAGACAGGTTTTGTGTTCATCATACTCTACTCTTTGTTTTATAGTTCACTTGCTGTTATGCTTATTAATTACATAACTTGGAGAGTTCTGTGTAAGGTTTAAAGTCGCGGTCACCTTTGCTGTCACTTCACAATCCTTGATTTTGCAATAAATCGTGGTCGAATGCGACAGGTTCAGCCTCGATCACAGTCACAGTCCCCTTTTTTAATACTTGCATTTTATGTGATTCACATTACATTCAAGGTTTTAAATAACAGTCCGCGACCACAATTTAGGCAGCAAGTGTAACATCAGGATTTTCTGTCTCTCGAATCGAGGTTGCGTTGTCAACATTTGACCGTGATATTCCGCCATATCATGTCTGGTTTTAACCTTGGTGAAGAGGAAAATACTAATATAACAACTAGTTACTAACATTTGCCTATAAAAAAATATCTTGCAATGCAGGCATATACGGTAGAGCTAGAGGCAGAGTTGAATCTGCTAAAAGAAGAGAATGAAAAGCTAAAACAAGTTCTGGTAAACAATACTGAAATTCAATATACTGTTCTTATTTTTATTTTATTTTTCTTATTTCTTGTTTTTTTTCTTGATGACTTATGTTTTCTGATGCATAAATCTGAAATAGGCTGAAGCCGAGAGCAAGAGGAAACAAGAGGCAAGTGACTTATTATATGTTTCAAATATAAGTTGATATTTATATAAAAAGGGCTAAAATTACTAACATCATTGTGAATGTGTATTTATTATTATTATCTATTGCTACAGCTTTTGCAACGAAAGCATTCAACAAAGGCTCAAAAGGGAGCAGAAAAGTTAAGAGCAATGAGAAGGCCTATAAGCACAAGCTGGTGAATAAGCCTCAATGACAAGAATTGAGAATTTGAGTATAAATGTGAAGTAAATAAAGTGTCTGTACTCAGACATTCAGCTTTTGTTGTACATTTAGATATATGGACAGTTGAAAAAAAATACAGACATGTGAATTCTGCTATTACTCTGCTGCATACATAGCTAATAAATATTTCAAAGAATTCCTTAAAAAGAAAAAAGATTCAAAGAATTATAAATTATCACATCCTGCGCAAGAGTTGAACTCACGACTTTGATGGATATAAGTCATCTCCTTGCAGGTTAGATCAAACTCCCTTCGCCCACAACAACTATTTCGGCATCTATTTGCTTTCAATTCTAGAGGGTAGAGGTTGTAGAATTGATTTTCTGATGTTTGGATGATTTAAAATAGAATTGATTTTGTTTATAGAATTTATTGTACTTGAAGCTACAATTTATAGCTTTAGCTTCTACAATTGATTTTAGCTTTGGATGATTCAATCTTCTTTCCTCGTTTACATCTCATATTTCCATTCTAATTTGAGTTACCTCATGTGTCATACTTGAGAAGAGCATGTTGAATTATGAGGAATTTGAACTTATAAGGAAGATAAATCCTTAAGGGCGATGACTAGGTCACACCTTAGATTTTATATGGTTGTTTATTTTATTTTCAAAAAAAAGTCAAACTAGCCCATCAAATTAGCATCGGAGACAATGGCTTAAAAATTTGAGAGGAACACACTTCATGGTCCCAAGGCAACATCATCATCCAATCCAAGTGGATTTATACAATTGTTTATTGTTTAACAGGTTTATGGTTTGATATTGTTAATTGGTCGAGAATTACATGTGAGTAGCTCGTGGTTTGTGATTGATAGTACTTGTAGAATTCGAAATGATCGTAATTGTTTGTGATGTGTAGAGAAGGTGGACAACATATTATAACACGTAGATGTGGCGATAAGTCTGTGGAAATACATAGTTAAGACTTAAGACTACTAGGGTATGTATGGCGTTTACAAGATGATGATGATGATGATGATAGACCCAAATAAGATAAGAGACCTATGTAAAAAAATATGATAGGATTGTTTATGAGTATTTTTTGAGTAAGGAAATTGAACCAAATTTGAAACACAAATAAATATTTAATCGGTGTGATTGTAGGAGTCTGAACAAGTTATTCGATAGACTCACAAATTGGTTGATTGATATTAAAAATGTCTTTGAATTGAATTAGAGTTTTATGGTCGATATTGACCAAGAAAAGGTTTAAGGCTGATTTGCTTTAAAATTAAATGACTTGAATTAAAATGATGACTGAATTGAAAGAGTTTGAATGTAAAAACACTTCAATTTAAAAGACAAAAAAAGTTAATGACTCGAAAATTAAATTGTTGAATTGAAAATGACTTAGAACTTAAATTTGCAAGAAAGTAAAGAAATAGAAAAGTGGCGATGCAAATTAAAAAAATTGATAGAAAGGTAAAATGATTCGAATTGAAATTACGATAATTTAAAAGAATTTAATGTTCTCAAAAGCTTTAATCGTTTCTAGTTGGGAGTAGGCTTCAAAAATTAAGTATTCGATCATTTCTTCTTTGTGAGAACTCTTATTTATAGAGATGGTAAACTAAGTAACCAATCGTGCGTAGATTATGTGCTATAAGTCGTCACATATTCCAAATTGACTCTTGATCGGCCGGTTTTCCGTCGAGTTAAGGTCTTGACTTAATATGAAACCTGGAAATTAAAGTTTATGTCTCTATGCACTGTTTTATGCCCTCTCTTTTTCTCATTTCATCTAGTGTAGGTGTTACCTTATTCCTTTTCTCTCATATCCTCCGATTAATCTTAATATTTCTCATAATTTTTTTCTTCTTTTTCAGAATTCCCATATCCTCTATTGATACTTTTATATTCAGGTACTCATACTTATAAGCTTCTTTGTTTTTTTTTCTTTTCTTTTTGAAGTTCATTCATCTAATTCTTTCATGTGAATCACACTCATTAGCATGTCTGCATGTTGCATGCAACTGGTAACTAAGGGATGCAGTTGCATCCGTTTTTATCATCTTAATTATTTGACAAGTTATTTGAATCTGAATTGACTACGGTCACAATATGCGGCCTTCACCGTGGTAAACTCCGATTGTTAGATAGAGATCAGACGATTCGTGTTTTAAATTCAAAATTCTGATTTACAATCAAATTAAAATCATAAATTATAACCATCCGATCTTCAACTTACAGACGAAATTACAACGGCAGGAAATGTTGACTATGGTCAATCCATATCGGAATTATTTATGACCTTGACAATTGTCTATTAAATTGTCGATAATCCATATCGGTAAACATTGATCGTTGGATGGAGATCGGGCATATTGTGTTTTCAATTCTAAAATTTGATCTACAGTACAAAATCATAAGTCAGAAACGTCCGATCTTCAGCTTACTGACGAAAAATGTTGACTGTAATCAATCCATTTCCGAATTGTTATTCATGGCATTGATAATAGTCTATTATATTGTCCATAATTTAAGTTTTTTTTTCAGATTTAATGTCTTACCATTCATAATTATACATAATTATTTGCTAAATTTCCTTTTTTTTTTACCAATATGTTGTTCGGGGAGTTGGTAACATGAGTTCCCCAGAAAAAGAATTTGAGTTCGGTTTCTGAGTAGCCCATTTGTTGGCCGTCCAACCCCGCATAAAAAATGGATGTTATCCATTTGGCTGGCAGTCCAACCCTTCATAAAAATAAAAAAAAAACGGGTGTCATGTTGCCGACTCTAGGATTAGTCATATAGCTGGTTCAAAGGGCCTAAGTCATGGGGATACTTTGGAACAATTATGTGATTAAAGACCCTAATTGCGGTGGATTAGAAAGAAAAATAAAACAATTGATTTTATTTTGCAATAGATAATGGTAGTTTCTGAGACAAAAATGTTTCCTTTTCAAAAATTAGAATTTTCATAAGCATACATGGCTCTACAACAATTAGATCAAGAGGATCTGGTGCTAGAACAACAAGAATCTACATTTTCTCAACAGACCAATCAAAACTCGTCACTCACCCTTGATGATTTTCAATGCAATAGTGATAAGAACTTTGACTCCCTCAACATGGATGAGTTCCTAGCCAGCATTTGGAGTTCCAATGATGAAGCTACTACTCAAATTCACAACAATATTGAAAGTCTTGTAACAACAGAACACACCATTTCCCAACAACTTGGTGATTCAGTCTCTGTCCCTCCTCCAGTTTGCAAGAAATCTTCGGATGAAGTTTGGTCCGAGATTCATAAAAACCAACCACAATTCAAAGAAGCAAATAACCTTAAAAGAAATGAGACACTCAAGAAGCAAGAAACACCTGGAGAAATGACTTTTGAGGATTTCTTGGTAAAAGCTGGAGTAGTACAACAATCATCATCGTTGTCGTTTCAGAATCATAGTGGCAATGTTTCAAATAACATGAGACCACTGAATATTGCAAGTTCTGGTTTGAGGCCTTCAATGGAAGTGGGATTTCCTACTCAATGTGTGACTAGCAATAGTCCTGCAACATACCAAATGACAAGTGGAGCTGAGTCAAGTGGAGCTGCTAACAGAAAGAGGATAATCGATGGTCCTCCTGAAGTTCTGTTGGAGCGAAAACAACGCAGAATGATGAAAAATCGAGAATCGGCTGCACGTTCTCGAGCAAGACGTCAGGTTTTGTGCTCATCATACTCTACTCTTTGTTATAGTTCAATTGTTATACTTATTAATCACATAACTTGGAGAGCGGTTCTGTGTAAGGTTTAAAATCGTGTTTACCTTTGCGGTCACTTCACAATCCTTGATTTCGCGATAAACCCAACGCAAATGTGACAGGTTCAGCCTCAATCACGGTCACAGACTTTTTTAAAACTTGTTTTTGTGTGATTAACACTACATTCAAGATTTTAAATAAAAGTTCGTGGCCGTGATTTAGGCCGTGACATAAGGACTTTTTATGTCTCTGAAATTGAAGTTGGGTCCGCAGCATTTGACCGTGATAGTCCGTAACGTTTGCATATAAAAAAAAAATATCTTGCAATGCAGGCTTATACAATAGAGCTAGAGGCTGAGCTCAATCTGCTACAAGAAGAGAATATAAAGCTGAAACAATTTCTGGTAAACAACACTGAAATTGAATATGATGTTCTTGTTTTTTTTTCCTTAATGATTTGTGTTTTCTGATGCTTAACATATATATCTATTTAAATCTGAAATAGGCTGAAGCTGAGCGCAAGAGGAAACAAGAGGTAAGTGATTGATTATATGTTTCAAATATAAGTTGATATTTATACATTATTGTGAATGTGTGTTTATGATTATGTATTGCTACAGCTTCTGCAAAGAAAGCAATCTGCAAAGGTTCAAAAGGGGACAGAAAAATCAAGCTCAAGCACAACCTGGTGAATAAGCCTCAATGACAAGAATTGAGAATTTGAGTATAAATGTGAAATAAATAAAGCGTCTGTACTCAGAAATTCTGCTTTTGTTGTACATTTGGATACATGACAATTGAAATAATGCAGACATGTGAATGCTGATATTATTATGCTGCATACATAGTTCATAAATATTTCAAGGATTAATGTTGAGTTTGTATCATAAAATCGCTGTTTTTTAGGTTCTATCAGGGGCTGTCTTAGGTAATTAGAATTACCTGTTAGCATATTCGAATTATGCTGTTGTTTTTTCGATCTTCAAGTTTCTGTCGAGTGCAATTTGAATTATGCTAAAGCCCAGTCCTAGCATAATTTGAATTATCACTTGTACCAAAAGAGGATATTCTTAGGAAACTTAAAGGCTAAGGTTGGTGTCTTTCGGGAGAGGGAAAACAGAGAAGATCATGGCTCTTGTGTTGAATGTTTCTTGTGAGGCTCTTGGGTGAGAGAGAAAATCAACAGGGGAACTCAAAAGGGGTTTTTGGGTTGAGGGCTTTGTGGTGATATTTTATGTAACACCCTATCTTATAGTCTAGAACATAATATAAAGTGTCTTATAAATTATAATAGTACTGGATAGTCGTAAGAAATTTGTCCAAAGGTACAAACGGTCTTATACACTTAACTTATAGTCACAGGTACAAGAATGTAAATACAAGCAAAAGGGCCTTAGCCTATGTTTGGTATTATGGTGTGTATGTCAGAATCATGGCGACCCGCCGTGATTTTTCAAAAACTACACTTTATAACTTCTGCAAAATCAAGATAGTCACCGTGATTCAGGCATATCCACCCACCATAATATCAAACACACTCTATAAAACATATATATAAATTCCCAAAAGTTAAAACCTCTTCAAATTGTCTTGTCCTTACTATTGCCTTCTTATTCATCCGTAAAAAAACCATAAAAGGTGAGATATACATCTCAGTGGGTCCTTTAGAACTAAACCATTAACAGTCTTAAATACAATCTATGGATCATATAGGCTTTAGGAATAAACAATAACATAACTAAAGTATCATACATCTATTAGTACAGATAAATTTATAAGTCTTTTTCATGCATGCTGAAATAATGTTGAGTCTTTTGTTTTTTTTTTTTTTTGAATGGCAAATGTCGGTAATTAGTTGTTAGATTAATATTCCTTCGTACAGGTTTGAACTAGGACATCCAACTCCTTATCCCTTAGCTCAAACCCGTTTAAATGTTAGTATTAGTACAACCACCATGCATCATGAATTAGGGATTCAATTTCACTAGTTTAATATCATTCTACTCAATCTATCCTATACGCACAACCTAATTCCTAATAACGAACCATAGCTTACTAAAGAACTCACCATAAATTTGAAGAGGGCTGATTGCATGCAACTTCTTCTCTTCACTCCTTGCACTCTATCTTCTGTTCAGTTCTTACTCTTCCTTTACTCTAAGTTATGCTCGTGAGAGAAGAGGAGAGTAGAATAAAATAGTTGTTTGACCTTTGGCTTGACTATTACCCTTAAATAGAGAAGGACTCCTCTCGCTAGATTTCCCCTAACGATTTCGTATCTTTTTGGCAAAATTTGATCTCGTCCATTAACTTAATTTAATTTTATATAACAATTTTATAATTTATCTTTTTTTTTCCGTATCATTTTCATCCTTTTGATCAATACATGTGGATTTTTAATATTCAAATCTAAGGTTTTATTTTGGTATGAGATCTTTTTATTCAAATTTATGGTCCTTTTTTATTTTGAAGAAATTAAATTAAATTAAGGGAAGATGGGGGTAATTTTGCCATTTTCTTTTTACTTCTATAGTAGTCATCAACAACTAGTAAAATGAGCATGGCCATCTTAACAAGTTCATAGACCCAGTTTTAGTTTTACAAGTGATGTATAAAAAATTAGATTCTGGGCCCTAAAAAAAAAGTCATTCTAAAAAAATTATTAAAAAACACACTTTACTGGGGCTTGAACACATGACCACACAGTCAAAAAGTAGTGGTTGTGCTATCAAAACACCATGAACACATTGAACATTATTCGCTTTTAATGTATATAACTATTATTTTAGTGTCTTACATATAAAAATAAAAATAAAGTATTTTGGACCCCAAAAAATTTGAGACTTAGTGGCATAGTCCAGCCTCGACGGGTTATAGGTCAATCTTGCTAACGATAGTTGACTTATTTAATAATGAGACATGAGTTAATTCACTTGTAAAGTTGTGGGGTTCAATTAATCTCGTTGGTGTAGGTTCTCTTTAATGGGTGATATGTAAGTACTTATGTAATATTTGTTGAGCCTTGAAGTTTGTTCTAACCTTGGTGAGTTTAGGGAACCCACACCTAAACTTTAATTATCAAAGATAAAAAAAAAAAATTGTGTGATCAGTTCATTTGTAGTTGGTATTAAGTAGATATTGTAAAACAGAGAAAACATACTTGTATTTTCAAAACACCAACATTATTGTAGTATTTCTTTCTCTTTTTTTTTTTTATAAATTTTAATGTGGTATTTCTATGAAATATTTGTTTATTTTATGTACAAAAAACCCGTTAAAATATTTGCATTGTGTTCATTGTACACTTTATGTGTTTATATGCGTGTAAGTAGATTTTTATGTTGTGTTGATTTGTAGTTGATATATAAAGTCGATATGATAATTTTTTTGAAATGCATGAGTATTTTCCATTTTATTCGTTGAGTGGTGATTTTGGATCAACCTTTATCCAAAATCACCCCTCTTCGCCTTTTTTTTTCTCTATTTCATTCTAAATAAGTGATTTTCTCTTGATCTAGGTTTTTTTTCTTCGAGATTTCGTCATTTGAGTCAGGGCCGGCCCAAGCCACCAAAGCAAGGGCTTTAGGCCCCCAAAATATTTTGTGTTTATCCTTTTCTACTATCCTACTATTCTACTAGCCTACTATCATTCTTCTTTATTTTAAATAGTCTTTCTAGTTTTTGTTGGGAAGGATTTGCTAGGTTTTTTTTTACAAAGGATATGCTAGGGTTTTTGTTCCGATCATTTTAATTTTATCATATTATTTGTTTATATTTTGTTGTTGTATGCTATTAACTTAAATGTTGTGAGTTTATTCGCGTATTTATCTGTTACGTTTTTAGCGATGTTGAATGATGTAATCTGTCAATTTGAATGAATGTATATCGTTTTTTTTATCAAAAATAATAATTAGTGTAGTATTTTCATAAAATATTTGTTTATTATATATTTGAAAATCCGTTACACAAATTTGCAAGGTGCTCATAGCGGATTTTATCTACTTATATTCTATGATAATAAAAATATGGAGAAAATAATAGAAATTGAACAATAATGGAAGAGATGGAATAAAAATATTAATGGTAAAAGGGAAAGTGAAATATTAATTAAAAGATGAGAACTTGTCAAAAAAAATTTTAAAAGATGAGAAAAAAGAAAAGTTAAAAGAGAAAAGAAAGTAATAAATAAATTGAAAAGTTAGAGAGAGAATGAGGAAAGGAAAAATAATAAATAAAAAAAGTATGAGAAAGAAGATAAGTAGAAAGAGAAACAATAATAAAATTTGAAAAAGATTAAGAAACAGATAAATAATAACGAATGAAAAAATAAAATGTTTAAAAGACTAATTTTTTACTAATAAAAATTGATTTTAACTGTTTCAATAACGGATAAGGAATTTTGATTTTTTTTTATTGAGATCTCGAAGTTAAGTTATTTTAACTCTTTTGTATCTATTGTAAAAACTCGTTCATAATAGATCGAAAAGCTTCTCTTTTTTGTGAGCGATGGTTAATTAGGGACGAACTGGGTAAACAATATAAATGTGTTTGTTAATCTACTCTATTTATCTTGTTTGTCTCCAATTGAACTAAGCAGGACTCTTTTTCCTCTACAAGGGTTGTACATAGAGAATCTACCTCTTGGGGTATCACCGATAAAGTCTCACCATTCTCCAATTCCACCCGACAGATTGCAACCTCCAACTCCTTTACTTTTCCCTCAGATGCCTCCAGCCCTTTGGTTAACATGGGTTTTCCTGTGTTGCTCTCCTTTAGGAAAAGCTCTAAGTTGGCCACCACTTCTCATAGAATCAGAACCTCATCATTTGGAGGTACTTCAATGTGGAGCGAAGCACAAAGTAAGTCAACAACCTTCATAAAGGAAGGTAACTCTTCAGCAAGGATGCCTTTCTTTTTGGATGTGACTACTGTAGAGAAGTAATATCATTCAAAAGGAGAAACGACAACCCTCATTTCCTCAAAGGAAGGCGGATCGCGAGAAAACACTTTTCAGAGGACTCCTTCTAGACTAGACATAGAACTCTGACCAACCAAAGAGTGTGATGCTGCTTATTTCTTGAAAGCATAATCACCTGAGAACTCATCGGGCTCTCTTTAGGAACCTCAGAGGCCATGAAATGTTTTAGAACCAAAGCATGAGGCAAGGATTAGCTTTCACAGACTCGTCACCACATGTAGAGGACCCTTGTTTTTGGCCTTCAACCACATAAAGAAATCAATGCTCTTCATTCCACCTGAAAAAATGAAAAGAAGAAATCAAAAATACTGAAAATAGTTCATGATAGCTTAAACTTTTAATAAATAGTTCCCAAACACTCACTAAACTAACACATCTCATTCTCGGCATAACCCTTGTTTAGAAGATACTTTAACTCAATCAGGTGAGGGGTCGACACTACTTTTCCCCTCTTAGAAGGAAGCACATAGGGCTCGTAGGATCCCACATATTTTCATATCTTCGAAAAAATCTTGTGGTCCCTCTCATTCAACTTATCCTTCTAAAAGATCATTTTATCTTGCATGGTCTTTTCCAATAAACATCAGTTTCAACATATAAAAAAATTGGCTAAGGGTGCCTGAATTAGGCCACCGTCTTCGTCTTTCGATTCGCGATAGATGCACGTCATCTTCTTTGCATTCGTTGAAACCTTCCAGATCTGGTAATATTTGTCTTTGAGAGAATTTATCGGGAGCTTAAAGATTTTACTCCCACGTTTGGAAAAGTACCCACGTTCCTTTCCTAAAATATCTCTACTCTCAATCTAGAATAGGTAACAAAATAGAGAAATTTAGGCGTAACCCCCCATGCATCGGCATACTGACTCATAGCCAAGTATGAACCCCGTCATAAGTTTGGATGAATCTATTAGGGAGGCAATCAAAGATAGTTCATCAAATGAACTTCAAATCCCGAGAAGGGAAGCTTTACTCCCATATCTCGGAACACAACGCAATACATCATGAAGGAAATTTGATCATAACGAATACAAATTTGAGTATCCCTGGCAAGGTTAGTCGTTACCCAAACATTAGAAAAATCAAATGCTAAGACACTTAAAGGATTCTCACCAAGGGAAAGATAATGAGTTATGACTTGAAACCTCCTCCAAGACTTATTGGTTTTCCTTAGAACCAGAAGAAAATGCCTTGCAACTTCGGGTTAAGTCCTTCCCTTTATTTCACATAAGACTTTGGATCTAATTTAAAGCAATTACAGTGAACGTACACGTGTTGAAGCAAAAATCTTTTTAATGAATGTTTTAATGATAACAAACCTCGTGGAATAAATGATAAGTTTTATGAATGGTGATCTACTAATGTTTGCACTTGAGTTTTTGTTAAAAAAACAGGAATCACATATGTGGATAAGCTATAAGCCATCCACATTGATAAGTGCATTATATCTACTCAACAATGAAAGAATGAGTATATCATCAATTGAAACAACAATATCATATCTCCATGAAGATTCATAGCTCAAGAATCATGATGGAAGAACTTGAATCATGATAGAAGAACTTATGTCACAAGCTACACAAGAATGTGCTTGAAGTTATGTGACAAAACTCACATTGAGTTTTCTGTTAAATGATTTGAAGATCCAACATGGGTAAACAAGATAAAAGGAAATATGCATACAAGTTAGGAAGATTCTCAGAACCTCCTCAAAGTATCACAGTTCCAAAGCTTCTAAAGATAAGAAGTTCAGAATGTTCATATGAACAAAGTTCAGAATGTTCATATGAATGGAGTTCATAATAATCATGAACATTAACCCTGAATATATCTAGAAATAATAAAGGATTACTTCATGGATAAACAAGAATATTTAAATCCATTGGTTACAAGCAATGATGAACTAGATGCAAATAAATATTCTTTTGAACTTCAAAGAAAGAATCATCTTATTTGTCAAAACAAATGATCTCTCATTTATATGCTTCAAGTAGTTTTTGAAGGAAATAAATAAACAACCTTCATAAGGTTCAAAGTGTTGAAGAACATTAGTATGTTTAAGAACATCAGAATGTTCAGCATAAAGTACAATCGTCAAAAAGGAAGGAACCCAGAAGAAACATTCTGAAGTTCATATGTATGAACCCATAAGGAGTTCAGAAGGTTGCTCAGAAGGTTCATTAGAGAAAACTCATAAATCAATGTCCACACCAAGAATATGCAAGAATAGATATGACATGAACATATCTTATGCAGACAATGATTTTGACTTTGGGTCAAGAAATCATTAAAGGCATCTATGGTGATTAAAGGATTAATTGACTTTGATAGTTCTTGGTATTTGTGCGTTCTTGAGTGATTAACCAAGACACAAACAAAGTTTAGATCATATCAAGATACAAGAAATCAAAGGACATTTGAATTCATGAACTAACTCTGAGTTCAGAAAGTTAGTACAAAATGTTGCTTAGAAAGTTGATCAGAATGTTCAAGCAGAGTTCAGAAGGTTGTTCTTATACAAGCCCAGAATTTCAAGAACATTATCAAGAACATGCAAGGTACACGTGACATGAATAAATGTCCAGTAAAGTACATTAGAATGGATCAATCAAGCAATAAAGACATTTACAAGATTAATGTCAAAAAGGATATTCAATGTTCATTCAAGACTATGAACACTTGAAGTACTAGGAATATTTCAAAGAGAATATCATCCTAGATGTTACATATAGTGCACTTCATTAATGTTTCACTATTAGGATTTGATTACATTAAATGATAGTCTTACAAATCATCCTAAGTGAAGCAGAAGAAACATTAAGATGATCAGAATGTTCAGCTCAGCACATGCTTTAAACTGTGAACAATACAGTAGGTAAAAAGCAAAAACCAAAAACAAGTTCAAAGTCAGATTCAATTATAATTAGACACATAAGGGAGCAAGTACTGTTCAGTATCAGAAAATCCCCTAAAGCATGGGCTTGAAGTGCAGAATCCATTATTCTCTCTCCTGCACACAATCCAATGCAGATCTGGAATAACTTTATCCAAGCAAATTTCTGATGTTTGTGCAAAAGTCACAACTCATGAGTAATGCCCATAAATTCATAAGGCACACATTGGATAAACCCAGAAACTTATCATTCATTCATAAATGATGAACCCAGATGAATGTCATGATGAACATCAACATTCTGATGAAAAACACAACAACATTCTGATGTTCATCGTGGAAAACACAACAACATTTTGATGGTCAAAATATTCACCCAGATTTTCAAGTAAAAGTTTGTGGGGCCCAAGACACATGGCATAACAGCATTGATCACCTTACAACGGCTATATGAGCCCAAAAAACTCTATAAATAGAGATCAAAGGCTCATCATTACTTGCACCATTGCAAAGCATACAAGAAAGCATCTGAAACGTGTTTGAAGCTTCTGCATTTGAATTGATCATCACTGTACATTTTCATTGTCTCTTGTAGTACAAATCAATTCTCTATTATCTTGTTAAAGATAATTTCTTCCTCCATTCTCCCCTTGTCTGATTTCAATCATTCAAACTCCATGCAAATTGTAATCAAAATCTCATCTAGCTTTAGGGATACTAAAGTGTTAGTTTGAGTAAAGATTGTAAAAGTCTAAGTGGGTAACTTAGCAAGAAGGTGCAAGCCAGCTGAGACATAGAGAATACAGTTGTTGTAATTGTTCAAGTCAACAAGATTGTAAGGTGCAGGATTTGAGAGGTTATCTCAAGCATCATAGTGGAAATTCTCACAAGATTGTGAGGAGTGGACTAGCCCACATTGGGTGAACCACTATAAATCTCTATGTGTTCTTCTTCTCTTTTCTATACTCTTTATTTACAGTATACACAACACAAACAAACACATTTATTTATTTAAACTGTTTTTGCACTAACACCTTAGAACAGTCTAAAGTCAGTTTCCTAACTTAACAATTCCAAGTTCACAACTTGAGAATCAATTTTAAGTTACAGGTTTAATTTTAAAAGGGTCACAATTCAACCCCCCTCCTTGTGACTATTATATCCACTTCAACCCAGACTAGTAAGGGGTAACTAACTACCAAGAAAGAAATAAGATGTCAAAGCGACCACAAGTTAGGGATAAAGGAGATTAAAAATGTAATCAAAATAGTACCTCCCCTGAAATACTTGATGTTCGACAATCACCAACAGATATGATCTCCTTAAGATACACATGGACATCTCATCAATTGTTCCTTCAACCTTCAATTCCTCACCTAAAGAAGACAAATACATCAACTAAAGGGCAACTCAAAGAATGTGAATTTAGAAGTGCAATCATCACACACAAATCTCGAGACATTGCTGAAACAAAAGGTCACATTATGTGTGAACTCCAAGTTACACCCGTGACATTCGAAGATAAATATCACCTGGATCAAGACTCGCCACAATATGTTAGCACTGAAAAAATAGCATGAAGGTTACTTCGGATATTTGAAATCTACAAAGACCTCGTCTCAATCCAAAAAGTCAATGACTTAGGGCTACTGTTCTCAACCGGGATGAGGCACAATCCTCTAGATCTTCATTCCACTATTATAAATAAGTCCCAACAAGGCGCCCACATGCTATGCTAGTATGATATGCTTGCATCAATGAAGAGTCATGTCGCGGAGAATCATACACTTATGAGGTTTTAACCTGCTTTTCTTTTGCAAATATTGTCGATGAAAGCGCCTCTACTTTAAAGCAAAAACCAATTTTTGTTTTGAATAAAAAATTAGGGTAAAGGGATGGTACCCTGATCTAAAGCGCGTTTATAAAGGTATTTGCACTTTTTCCCCCCTCCACTTTAAGCAACATTTTTTCCCGCCCACTTTAAACAAAAACCAATTTGTTTCTATAGATAGTCATGAACCTCTTAAGCCTGAACAAGATGTGTCTAATGTAGTCTGTAGAAGCGTTGCAGCTAGTCTTTGAACCCCTCTTATCCTAATCATCTAACTTACTGATATTTAACGACTGATTTATATAGGTTTGAGTGAGGGAATTTGTCAAATTCCACTAATAATCAGTGTGACCAATACTAGTACAACTTTAAAAATTACATTGCCTCCTGGCATCATGGGTCCATTGCCAATCATTGATTTTTGTCAATAAATATGAATTGTTAATGCAATGTTACCTCCTATACGTGACATCCTTTAAGAAAAACTCCTATACATGACATCTCTGCTTGATCTGCAAATGACCATTCACCTATAAAAAATAGCCACGACTCACAACTGCTCAACGTTACTCTCGATGCAAATTTAGACCAAGATGCAAACTGGTCTACCCTAGTAAAAAATTCAAACAAAAATTTGCAATTTTAGTTACACACTTTGTCGACACGTAATGACTTAACATAATAGTTTAACATAATCAACAAAAGAATAATTAACTTTGGGATTTGATTCAGACCAATCACCATTCTAGATAGGTAAAACAAGAGACCTCAAAGAATTACGGCTCAAGGGAGTGAAACATCCAAGGAATAACCTATATTGTCTAAAGCTATAAAATCTTCTCAAAGACACACCCACATCAATAAGACGTTGTAAGGTATATTGGGGACAAAGGTATATATTCATGTATATTATTTATGCAAATAAAAATATGTACTTTAAAAAATATATTGACCTAACCCATTGGAGTGTTCATATATTTTGAGCCAAACCATATATTTTAAAACCAATGATTGGCATCATAAAGGAATAATTGGTAGGAGGCATATTACACCTGCAATAGGTATTAGATGACCACAAGTATAAAATATTGTTTTTTACTTTATGATATGGATCATGGGTCCATTACATAAAAAGTCTCCTTTATCCTTCTACTCTTTCTGTCTGTCCTTTCTTTATATGCCTTGGTATATGTTACACATTTTTATGTGGTCAATAATATTGGTCCAAAAAATTATAATTTATATAGATAGACTTTTTTTGTTACACTATATTGATAGACTTTCAAATTGAGGAAATAATCAACTTTGACATTCATAATTTATATGTCATGCCATTCAATAGGCTAGTTTGAAGTTTGAAAGATTAGTGGTTAAAGAACACTTCTTTCATCTCAAAATATATGTCATTTTAATAGATATCGTACAAATTTAAAAAATGTAACTAATTTTGCATGAGAAAGAAAAATTACGACTTACTTAACAAAATCACTCTTCAATAACTAAAAGAATTAGAAATTAAAAGATTAATAAATAGCAAATGGTAGTATAATAGAAGAAAAAATTAATAGGATAAATTAAATTAGAAAATAAAAAATTAATAAATAGCAAATGGTAGTATAATAGAAGAAAAAAACAATTGTTTCAAAAAAAAAAAAACAATAATGCTTTATTTTTTTTAATGGAATGCTTTATTAATTTTGTAAAACAGACATAAATACATGGACAAAATTTATTAACAAGAATAATATATGGCAGTACTCCTATTACACAAGGTTTGGAGAGTTAGATAGGATAAAAATAGTCATATGCAAACTACATATTAGATTAGTGATGGAAAATGAAATGAAATTGCTAAGTATTGTATTGGTATTTTTATTTATGATTGCCCTATGTACTACATATTGCTATCTGCAACAAGATTTCCATTTCTATAAGAAGAAACGAATCTTAACGTGGCATGGTTTAGGTGAAGACAGAGAGTGGATGTTGACCCATCAACAAAGGGGATAATACCAAACAAATCCATCTCAGAGCTAAGATTAAATACACAAAGTGGTTATGTTATGTTTATTATATTCTACTATTGTTTTGGTTGAACGGTATGAGCCTAAATATTTTGTTTCTTTGTGTAACAAAATCAACTTTATCTTTCTATTTTTTCCCAACTTCAATAAGAAAGAAAACTCAACTTGAACTCATACTGAATTTATTGTGTTCCCATTTCCCAGATGAAAAATGCATGAGTTCTTAATTTTTTACTAGTACTTGTTTTATTTGTTTTCTTACAAGTACATACATATAGCCCCACAAAAAAGAACCAATAAGAAAATTCAGGCGGTTACAAGAGAGATAGAAGAGTGGAGTAGGAGTCAATGATTCTAGTGGGTTCCTGCAATAGGCCCCACCTGTTCAATTTTATAATAAATAATAAAATAACAAATAATTTTTTTTTTGTTTTATTCATTTTATTTGAGCCAGCTTTGAACCCCACAAGTCCAAAAAATAAGCCTGAGACAATATTTTTCTGGGACAATATATTGTGTGAGTTTTTTCTTAATTCAATATATTCAACTAAGGACAGTGTGTGAAACAGACTAATCAATAAGGTTTCTTCATAGAGAAGGAGAAAAGAAATTGATTTAGACACCCTCCTTATAAAAGATAGAAAGTTGCAAAGAGGATCATATCTGAAGAAAAAGACTGGACCCTCTTTCTGTCACGGCCTACAACTTTAGATATTATTACTTTGACAACAATAAGCTTTAATTTGATCTTTCTTTGCTTCTCTTTATACAATTCTAATCATTGATCATTCTTACAATTCCACATAATAGAGGTATAAGGTAGGTAATTACACACATGACATCATATATAAGTATGCACAAACTATATATATACCATGATTATATTTTGTTTGTTTATGTAAATTGAATTTTGATTTATAGGATATGAGAATGGTCTAAAGAATATTTATGCATGGCGAGCCAAAGAATAGGAGAACTTGATTTTTCTGAGACAGGACATTCAACTCATCATGTCCCTTATGGAATTCATCATAGGATTAATAATCCTTCATCAAGCTTAATGTATTAATTTTTCTGAGACAGTACTGTTTTATTCATTTTGGTTTGTATAATATTTAATTTAGTATAATGTTTTTGTTTGTTTGTTTTGTTAGGAATGAAGAATCTGGTTTTGATTTTGGGGAGCTAGAAGAAGCAATTGTTTTGCAAGGAGTTAAGAATGGAAATGATGAAACAAAAGCATGTAAGTTTTGCTTTTTTCTATCAAATACCACTTTTTTTTCTGACCTTAGATAAGCATAACCAACTCTTTCTAAAAGTAGAGGGAAAGAAAGAAAAAAAGCAATGGTTTGAATATGTCTAAAGAGTGCATAGTTACCATTTCCAATACCATAATGATTCTGAGGCAATAGACATGGGAAGGTGTGGGGTTACAAACTTGGAAACCTCACTTCCCTTTTGCATGATTTTTACTGACTCCATAACTGCTGAAATATAAAGTTAATAGATTAGGTTCTTCTTTTCTTCAATACCTTTTACAATTATTTTGGTAAAAAATTTAAAGCCTTTTATTATGGTTTGATCCTCTCAGATTTTTTTCTTTGATGATTCTTTGCAGCTTTTTTCACAGCCAGACCTGCTGCTACACTGGAAATGTTCCCTTCTTGGCCAATGAGATTCCATCAAACCTCAACAGTATTACTCTCTATCTTTGACCAATCTATTTTAATTATGCTCATCATAGATGCTTCTTATTTCTTCAATTTAATCTTAAGTGTAAATATAATGCTCAATTCAATTTCAAATTGAATATTTTTTTTTGTCATTGTCACTTCTTTCGTATGTTTTTTCAGCCCTTATCGCATCGATTCGTTTAAAATAATGCATGCGATTATATGAGCCGATTTTTTCCGAAAAAAATCATTTGACTATACTATTGGAAATACAGGGAGGTGGTAACAAATCAGGAGGGGAAAGCAGTGATTCAGCACTATCAAGCAAAAATGAGAACCCTTTTGAGCCAGAATCACCCTTAAGTAAAAAAGCATCTTCTTTTTCATCAGATCATAATAATAATATTGATCAACAGAATCTTCAGCTTCAACAACAAAAGATGATAGTATCAAATGATGCTTCTGCTGCTATAAGAACAGCCTCTTCATCACAGAATCAAATATCAGCAGCAGCCAAAGAAAAGGTTGGTTAATAGTAAAAAAATAATCACTTCTATACTGTTAAAGTGTTAAATCACTTAGTTATCTCTTTCCATATCCCATAAACTAAGGGAAAGTTTGGTCTTTCTTTATTTACTGTTTTGAATTTGTACTATCTTCTTGGTCACGTAAAAACAGCACAGATCCCAACAGATTTCAGAAAATCAAAACAACAGAGAGTTTTCCTGATTCCTGAACGATTTTCTGACATGAAAACATGATAAAGAGAGAGAGAGTGAAGGATACTACTACTATTATGTTGTACTTACAAAAAAACAAAGTGAGAATCTTTTGAGTACTTATCAAAGTTTTTTTCACATTAAAAAGTGACTCACTCTCACACACTCTTCACTTGATATAGTGAAAATTGTGCTTCTCTAACACAAGTCAAGTTTAGAGTGAGTTTGAAATCTAAAGAAACAGTTCACATAAAATGGCTGAAAATGATCCATTTTGCTATCCTTATCACATTGAAGATGATTGCATTCCTGCTGAAAAATGGTCAAATGGACTTCAACATTCTCAAAATTCAGTGAGCACACTCTAATATCGTGCCATCTTTTGTTTTAGAAATTTTTGATATAGCTCATAACAACGATCAAGTTATATGTTAAACAAATTTTCTTTTTTTCTTCACTTATTTCTTTAACCATATATGTGCACATTTTTTGTTCTACACATGAAAGTTATGTGAATCTTTTTATTTTGCTTTTAATTAAATAAAAATTATGGATCATTTTTTTAATTGCAGAAAAAAGGAGCTGGTTCAACATCTGATAAGCCACTTGATGCAAAGGTGTTTATATTTAAGTACAAATGTTCATTTTTATGTCTTTTTTTTTTGTTTGTTATGATGATGTTTTATATGCTAAGGTAAAATTTGTACTTGTTTTAGACATTGAGACGTTTAGCACAAAACAGGGAGGCTGCAAGAAAAAGTCGTCTAAGGAAAAAGGTTTGTGTGTCCTATACATGTAGATATAGATACACAAAAGTTGTAAAAATTAAAATTTAAAAATTGAAAATATGAAACTTACTCATTGAATTTTTCTACAGGCTTATGTGCAGCAACTTGAGTCAAGTAGATTAAAGCTTACACAATTGGAACAAGACCTTCAAAGAGCACGCTCTCAGGTACTAAAGTCAAATATTGTTGTATAATATATAGTTTATTTTTATTATTATTTTTACTTTTACTGATTAAGATTTTAACTGTTGATTTAAAAGGGTATGTTCATGGATTGGAGTGGAGGTGTTGGAGGCAATATAAGCTCTGGTGAGTTTATTTTTCATTTTTTGGAATTCAAGTGTATTTTCTAATTTGTCACATTCATAAACTTACCATCATTTAGTAGTAATTTATTATTTTTGGAAGTATATATAACTTTTTTAAAAATGACAAGTAAAAGTCAAAACTTGATCTTATGGGTGCTCATTTCAAAACGTAGAGAAGTCTCTGAATCTGACCGAAATCTATGAATAAATAACTCGTGTGTTTGAAATATAAAAATATACAATAGGCCAATGTTTATGTTCAAAAGTACGACTTTTTTTAAAATGTATACACTCTAATATTCAAAACTATGTCCTTTTCTATCATGCATAAACTATATATAAAAGCTGCTTTCAAGGGTGCCACTTGAATATTTCTTTTGCAGCTTGGATTAATTTGAATATTTCAGGGGTGTCAAACAAAAAAAAAAAAAAAGATATTGTAGTAAAAAAGATCATATATATTTAAATATCTATCAAAACATCATTTTCTTATTTTGAAAAGAGCAGCTAAAATCTCATAGAGGGCACAGTCTCCTTTATATATACTTTGTCTTTTCGTAGAATAATTATTCCATTATGATACTGCTCATTTCCACTTTTTTTTAGTAATAATAATAATAATACAACTTTTGAAAGAAAGAAAAAAAAAAGGAGTTGTAAATAAATAACTAATCATGAATTATCATGCACAAAAAATGAACTTTAAGAAAAGGAAACGCATTACGTAGTATGATTAATCCACTTTGTTTAATCACAAGAAATTAAATTTGGTTCATTCCTTGCCACATTATTATTGCACTAGCTAGTCACCACAACAACCGACATAATATCAAAATGTAAAATATTTATTGTATTAATAAATTGTAGGAGGTGCAATGTTTGACATGGAATATGGAAGATGGTTAGAAGAAGACAACCGTTTATTAACGGAGTTAAGAAACGGATTGCAAACGGCGTTAACAGATAATGAAATGAGAGTAATGGTGGATGGATATTTGTGTCATTATGATCAAATATTTAGACTCAAAGGTGTCACTGCTAAATCAGACGTGTTTCATCTTATCAATGGCATGTGGACTTCTCAAGCTGAACGTTGCTTTCTTTGGATTGGTGGTTTTAGACCTTCTGAGATTATCATGGTTAGTACAATACTTTTCATCCCAGAATTAATTTGTAATTTGGTATAATCATAAGAGTAGTATGTAACGTAAAACTTGTTAATAAAGGAATTCTATTATTGGTTTGTATGTTTCAAATTAAAATAAATAAATAAAAATTAAGAAAAAACGCTTTTGATGTATAATAGAGATTAATTTTTAGACTTTTTAAAAAAGTCAAAGTTGTTTGTTTATTAAAATTAAAATGAAATTCATTTTTTTAGCTAATCACTTGTAGAAAATAATTTTGAAGCTAAGTTATTAAACCAACTTTTCTAAAAATTATTATTTAAAAAAATATGTTTTTTCTTTTACAAAATAATATCTTTTGGCTTTATATACATTTTATTCATGGCATTTCTAATAAAAAACTATATAAATGTGTTCATATTTTACTTACGTATCATTTCTTATATTTACAGGAGTGCTATAAACATTATTTTTTAACACTCTTTATGATACATACTCTTTTATTTATTGAATAAAATCAATGTCGGTCTCGCATAAATGATGAGATTCATACTGATTTCATTCACAATATAAATGTGGGTGTCATATAAAGTATTTCTAACGCTCATCTAATATCTAATAATTTAAAATGAAACTTATACTTATAAATGAATTTTTTAGTCATGTTTATGTCTAAACATAACCACGAGGTTTTTTTTTTTTGGTTATGTTTAGACATAAACAAGACTAAAAAATTCATTTAACTTAAATAAATAAGTAGCGTTCCGCAACGTCACTTTCTCATAAGTTGTCATATGTCAGTTGTGTGGCAGTACGAACTTGCTGTTCCAATGTAACAGTAAATTATTGCATACACAGACAGTAATAATTACACACTAATTTGCATTAAGATTAATAATAATGTGTTAATGTTGATAATCTGGTTGTCAGATGTTGATCCAACAATTGGAGCCACTAGCTGAGCAGCAGATAATGGGGATGTATGGACTGAGGCATTCTTCACAACAAGCAGAGGAAGCTCTCTCACAAGGACTTGACCAGTTGCAACAGTCTCTTGTTGACACCATTGCTGGAGGACCCCTTGTTGATGGTGTTCAACAAATGGTTGTTGCTATAGGCAAGCTTGCCAATCTTGAAGGTTTTCTTCGTCAGGTACATGATATAATTTAATTCGTATACATTGTTATTGACGATTTTATTAAAAAATTTTATCTTATTTATTTGTAACATTTGTTATTTGTCAAGTTTTTCCATATTTAGTTTGAATATTGCTTTCTTTTTTGTAATTTGAATCAAGGAATGATATTGCTTTTTATCCCATTATTTCCTTGTGATAATGCATGCATATATTAAACCGCAAATGTACGTTGTTATATCCTACCTAACATTTTATTATCTGATACTAAAATACTTAATTAACCCGATCTTGATTGAACTTGAGAGTATCTAACTTTCTTTTACTTTGTCTTGCATGATTTATCCCTTATTGACATTTGCTTTTGACTTGCTTCTTTATTTATGACTTATTTGCATTTGTATATATAATAATAGTAACAAGATATGTTGATCTTAATTAAATTCCCTCCACTACTTTGGTTGTCACGTCAATCTTTCCAATTATGTTGCTAATCTCATAGTGCTTTTAGTTTAATATATGAATTTGCTTTGCTACTAATGTTCCATCATGTTGCTCAAAAGTTAGGTCATAAGCTTGATGTAATATTTCCATCTTAAAATGTTTCAGTCAAAAGTTGGTTTTAGAAAGTAATGCTCATCTTGCTTATTTTAAAATTAAAGACATTTTCTTGAATGTTTTCTAGTTAATTAAGTAGTTAACTCATTTCTTGAGGTAAATGATACTGAAAGAGCTTTGTCTTTTAGGAATCGACCTTAAAAGTAGTAGTATAGGAATTTTACATGCGAGTGATTAGTTAAATTTTTAAGAAGTTGCTCATAAAATTTTATTTTAAATTTAGTTTCAACTATTTTCCTTATTGGCTTGATGCTTATCTATGAAGTCTCATATTCATTCATGTTTTTCAATTGAAGGCCGATAACTTGAGGCAACAAACTCTTCACCAATTATGTCGATTACTCACACTTCGTCAAGCGGCACGCTCTTTTCTTGTTATTGGAGAATATTATGGACGACTTCGAGCTCTTAGTTCTCTTTGGGCATCAAGACCACGAGAGTATGTCATATCTATTTTAAACTATACATTTACGTTAATTACTTATTAATTCCTTGTACATTTTGATTAAAATGCATCCTAATTGTGGTCTTTGACTTCTTTTTACTAAGATAGTACTTTTAATTTCATTAATTTATATATGACCAATTTCTTTTGTTATATTCAAACAGGAACATGATCAGTGATGATAACTCATGCCAAACAACCACGGACATGCAAATGGTTCAACCTTCTCAGAATCATTTCACAAATTTCTGATAGATGTATAATTAAAGTCCTACAAGTGGTTCTTGTTGGGCTGCTTTAGAAAATTTCAGTTGTTATCTAGGAAAAATTATTTATTTATTTTACTCTTCAATCTTCTGCTCTGGTGCCTTTATGTTTTATTGTAAATGTAAATTGAGCTTTATGTGCATGATGAGGAAGCTCCAACTTTAGCTAAAAGGAAATAGAAAAACAGTTTATGAAAATTGAAAAGGTGCCTGCGAGATATAGTTAAAGTATCCAAAAAATTAATATTGATATCTCCAAGATTTGCTTCTTTTCTATTAACTAAAGTGTAGCTTGAAGTAATTTTAATCATAGTATAAAATTTTAGGATTCGCAACACTTTTTGATATAGTGCAAAATCACTGCTAGAGAAAATCAAATTATTGACAAACAGTTTATGAAAAGGTGCCTGCGAGATATAGATAAAGTATCCAAAATGTTAATAATCATAGCACCTATCTAGCTATTTACTTCAATTTTCTATTTAGCTAAAGTATATAATCTTATCTTGCAGTAATATTATATTGGAAAGTTACTGCTAGAAAAAATCAAATCATTGACTAAAATTAATAACAAAAAAGGAGTGTCACAAATTGGGTGAACAAGGATTGAAAAGAGCAACCACTTGAAGTAGAATATAAGTCCTTCGCAACTGAAAATAATGCATGTTCACTAGAATCAATCTTGATAAGAACTGAATTCAACGACATCAAATCCAACCATATTTAACGTAAAGGAAATTGAAGTGGAGATTTGTTTGCTAATTTTGATCTTGGTTTAATTGAACAATTCAAAATTACTCAGTCTTTAAAATCCTATCTCGGATAAATTGATGATACTATTAAAGTCTCCTCCCCATGCTTGTTAGAATTTCATGCAAGTTTTCTCTTTTTTTTTTCCTTTTGGGATTTTAGGCCTTCTTTGTACTACAACAAAGAAGAGGGGGGTAGTGCATTGCATTTATATAATAGATAGATAGATAGATACTACATCGGTCGCTACATACTCCCTTCGGTATGATATTTAATCAAGAAAATTAAATGATTAAAACCACTATCTTAACATATATGTGTATGGTTAGCTACTTTTGTTTATAATGATTGAGCCGTAATCACGGACGGATGCAAGCACATGAGTTTGTAGGCTTGTGCCCGTACTAAATTTTGAGTTTTTTTTTTAGGTGGTAGTAAGGCCTGAGTTAAGTCAAATTTTTAAGTTAGCCTTTAAGTTTCGAAAGTTTCAATTAGGTCCTTTTATTTTGATATAATTTTCAAGTTAGCCCTTTAAGTTTCAAAAGTTTCAAATAGATACTTTTAGTTGGTAAACTATTTCACTGTTACCCCTGTTGTCAGTATCCGATTAATTGGTGTTGATGTAGCCGTTAAGTTTTTGACTTGGATCAAAATGTTCCGTTTTAAAACTTCAGGGTGTCAACACGCTACATTTAATGGTCATAAATGATCATTTATAGTGTTAAAAAGGCAGCTATTTACAACAACAAATGTCTTTCTAGCACTATTAAACGATATTCATAGTGCTAAAATGATATTTGGGACCATTAAACGTAACATTTTGACATCTTGGAGCTTTTAAAAGATAGCGTTTTGATTCAAGTCAACAACTGAACGGCTACATCAGCATCAATTAATTATTAACTGACAGCATGGGTAACAGTGAAATAGTTTATCAACTAAAAAGACTTATTTGAAACTTTTGAAACTTAAATGACTAAATTGGGAATTTTGTCAAACTAAAATAACCGAATGTGGTATTTAGCCTATAGTAATATATAGTTATAGTTGAAATGTTGACTAAATGGTCCACACAAAACACACAACACTTTTCTATTGGCCCACACATAAACACACATTTTGACTCAACATCACATACACAACCTTTTCCAAATATAAACATTAAAAAAAATAGTATAATTAAATAAAAGAAAGGAGTGGAAAACGTGAGGGCAGAGAGAAATGAGACCCACACCTTAGACAAACACACTCAAAACAAATCCAATAATTCAGATTCTGCATCGTTTTCTTATTGCATAGGTGATAGAACACACTGATAAGAGAGGACAAGAACATCATGTTTGCTGCACTCCATTCCCTTCTTCAGTTTTCTGCCACCGTTTTCTTCGACCTCCATAGTTAATCTTCTAATAGGTAAGCCCCCCTTATTTTATATTTCCAATCTTATTCGTTTGTAGTTTTTAATTTGTTTATTTCATTTATTGATCTTGAATTTTTGTTTAATGGTGGAAATTCCATTGTTAGGGTTTGTTAGTATTTATTTGGGGTTATTGCATATGAGCTTGATAAATGATCACAAAATTTTAATTGTGGTAGTTTTATTTGATTTCTAGCACTAAGCAATGGAAAAATTTTACAAAAGAAAATCAATGTCAAAGGAGTCATCAACTCCTAATCCTCAACCTCAAGCACTTGATGAATGTGAAAGCATCAAATTGGGTCCATCTTTGGAAAACGATTTTTGAAATTGGATTTGGAAAAGCTTCAAATCGATCGTGGTTTAAGGCCATGGATTTCAGATTATCACCCAAGTAATAGAGAAGTAATTAAAAGATATTAATTGCAAAAGGGTTCTTGTCAACCAAAAGAGATTAATTTTCCACTAAGAAAATTTGAGGAGGCCTCTCGTAAGTTTAATCCGGATTGGTATTCAAAATGCGGAGGTTGGTTAGAATATAGTCAAAAGGAGGATGGAGCTTATTGTTTATGTTGTTATCTTATGTGATCACATGTTGGAGAACATAAAGGTGGTGATGACACCTTTATAACACAAGGTTTTATAAATTGGAAAAAAAAAGTGACAGGTTCCAAGTTCTATAACACATGCATGTTTCAGACTCTAATATGACATATAGTTGTAGCCTATGAAGCTTGGATACTGATACGGGTGTGTGTACGATACGATACAGATATACAAGTTTTTTAAAATTTAGGATACGATACAGTTAAAATACGTTAACAAAAATTTTATACTAAAATTTATATGCATGTAAAATACTTGAAGAAATAAGCATTGATTACTCTTGCTTATTATACTATTATAAAAATAATACATTCGATCAAAATAAAAAATGTAAAGTTTTTTATAAACCATATTATATTTTCAATCATATGTTGAGATATCAAGAGAAGCATCATTAAAATAACTCTACGCAAATTTTGTCTAATGTTGATTAGTTGAATCTCCTCTCTCGTTACCTTCATCCGCAAGAAATATAATTTTAAGCAGTTCATCAAGAAACAATTTACTGATGCATATTTAGAATTAAAGAAAATTGTTGTATACACATATTGTTTGGCTGAAACACACAAGTAAAATACAGAAATACCCTTCGGCAGTTAACTGCCGATGCGCTCCTGCTACAAATCTGGCAGAAGCTCTCTCATCCATTATTACTCTCATTTTACCAAAAAAAATTCAAATCTCTCTTAAAATCTCTCTAAAAAACCCAACCAAATCCTACCGAATTTATTCAACAAAATCACAAGCAAGTAATCATAAAGCTATTAACTTACATTTTAGTTGTTAGAAATTTTATTTTTTTTAGTTTTTGAGTGGATTTAAATTAGTTTAGTTTTTTAGTACATTTAAATTAGTTTAGTTTTTGAGTAGATTTACATGTTATAATTCATTTTTAGAGTAGATGTTAGTTGATTAATTTAGTTAAAATGTTTGCATGATGTTTATGTTATAATTTAGAATTTTAGGGTTATTCTTTATTTTGGTGTTTTATATTTATTTTTTATTTTAGTTTTTAAATAGATTTACATGTAAGAGTAGATATAAGTTGAATAATTTTGTTATATTTTACTTTTTTTTTTTAGGGTAAAACATCTTAGGGTTATTTTTATGATTTTTAGGGTTTATGTATAATTTACACTCCAAGTGTTTGATGAAATGTTTGAATGAGTTTTTCATTGATTGTTTTCAATTTCTTATTGTGTAGATTTGAAACATTGGTCGGGTGGATCGAAGTTCATGCATAATTCAACGGCGGAGAACCTCAGAGGTTGAAGGTTCGGTGCCTTGGTGTAACGTTAAGACGTCTCAAGGATCAACTGAATGAATTCAACCAAGGAGTCAACCCCAGAGACAAAAGGAGGGTGGAATACGTTCGGTATAAACGTCCAACGCTCGACGAAGGGAGAATATCATTCACTTGGGTGGAATTAACAAACGACGAAAACGTGAAGAACATGTTTTGGGAGCACAGCATGTTCCAGTTATCGATATGCGAGTAACGTTGCTGAGATCAACTGAAGATATTATCAAGAGTCTGACTCCGCCAGAAGATCGTGATTAGGTAGGGAAATGCACCTTCCAACTACAACAATTGTCATCCTTTGAATGGGGTAATTCAAACTTGCTAAACGACAGGACTCAAACATTCGCCCGACATTTATATTGTTCCTTTCAAAAGATTAAATTTTTATTAGGCTGGTTTAAATGAATGTATTGAAGTGTCAAGGAATGCACATGTCCCGCAAGTGGGACTTGCGAGGTACATATTTATTTTTTTTTCAAAATTTTTAAAATAATTAAATACCTATTCTTTTAAAAAAAACATATTAAAATAATTTATTTTTATAATTTAGGCATTAATAAAAAAGT